>ERZ1106932.85-NODE-85-length-37961-cov-159.325410_pt1 | contig 37961 bp, 38 predicted proteins | sample MGYA00403665_ERZ1106932 | MGnify/ENA primary metagenome ERZ1106932 (study PRJEB35170, sample SAMEA104062448) | human gut metagenome | biome: human gut; feature: human-associated habitat; material: faeces | place: Denmark | collected 2012-08-24 ... | reverse complement strand
ATAGAAAGCCGTTCCCGCGATCGCCGCGATCGCGACAAGGGCGAGGAAAACGATCAAAATCCTTCTCAATATTTTCATTGTATATACTCCGTTTACAGTATTTGAAATTTCATAAAAATTATTTAAGCGTGAACGAAAGCGAAAGACTTGAAAAATTTCCTCAAAAAAGTTATAATAGAGCATGAATTTAAGCGATACGGTACTTTATGGAAAAATATTATCACATCGTTACGTACGGCTGTCAGATGAACGTACACGAGTCGGAAAAGATCGCGGGGATCCTGCGTGCAAAGGGATATGCTGCCTGCGACAGCGCGGAAGAGGCGGATATCGTCGTATTCAATACCTGCTGCATCCGCGAGAACGCGGAAAATCACGCTTACGGAAATATAGGGGCGTTAAAAAAACTGAAAAGATCCCGTCCCGAAATGCTGATCGCGGTGGGCGGCTGCATGACGCAGCAGGAGGGCGCCGCAGACAGGCTGCGGAAAAAGTTTCCCTTTGTGGATATCGTTTTCGGGACGCATAATCTGACCGCTTTGGGCGATCTGATCGATCGCAAAACCGCGCAAAAGAAAGCAGTCGTGGAGATCGGCCGGGAAGAGCCCGTTTCGGATGAAGACGAGGATATTTCTTTCCGCACGAGTTATCCCAACGCATGGGTCAACATCATGTATGGGTGCAATAATTTCTGTTCCTATTGCATCGTGCCTTACGTGCGTGGGCGCGAACGCAGCCGCCGTCCGGACAATATACTTTCCGAAGTCAATGCCTTGCTCGATGGCGGCTATAAAGAAATTACCCTTTTGGGGCAGAACGTCAATTCTTATGGCAACGATATGGGCGGCGCCTTTTCCTTTCCCGGCCTTTTGGATCGGATCTGCGAAAGAAAGGGAAAATACAGGCTCCGTTTTATGACCAGCAACCCCAAAGATTTCGGCGAGCCGCTCATCCGTTCGATCGAAAAAAACGAACAGATCTGCCATCTTGTCCATCTTCCCGTGCAGGCGGGGTCGGACAGGATCCTGAAACTGATGAACCGAAAGTATACGGCTTCGGAATACCTGAAGAAAGTGGAACTTTTAAGAAAAATCGTGCCCGATTGCCAACTGACGTCGGACATCATGGTCGGGTTCCCCACGGAGACGGAGGAAGATTTCCGTGCGACGCTCGACCTTGTCAGAGAGGCGGATTTTTCTACTGCGTTCACGTTCGTATATTCGCCTCGGAGCGGCACGAAAGCGGCGGCCATGGAGGGGCAGATCCCCGAAGAGGTAAAAAAAGAGCGCATCATGCGCCTGGTGGAAGCGGTCAATGCGCGGACGAGGGAAAAATCTTCGGCATATCTCGGCAAAACGACGGAGATTCTGTGCGAGGATTTCGACGAGAAAAAGGGACTGTATCTGGGGCGCGACGAATACGGCAGGATGGGCTATTTTAAGAGCGATGCCGACGTTCGCGGACGATTTGTGAAACTGAAAATCAATGATGCATCGGGCGTTTCGCTCTACGGCGATCTGGTCGAAGAATAAACAGAGGATGAAGATATGAGCAGCGGATTGTCGCCGATGATGCGGCACTATCTGGAAGTAAAAGAAAAGTATAAGGATTGCGTGGTATTTTACCGTCTCGGCGATTTTTACGAGATGTTTTTCGACGACGCGATCGAAGTATCGCGCCTTTTGGATCTTACCTTGACGGGAAGAGACTGCGGTCTTTCAGAGCGCGCGCCTATGTGCGGGATCCCGTTTCATGCGGCGGATACTTACGTTGCAAAATTGGTCGCGCTCGGCAAAAAGGTCGCGATCTGCGAACAATTATCCGATCCCGCAACCAGTAAGGGGATCGTCGAACGGGGGGTGATCCGGGTCATATCGGCGGGCACGCTCATCGAAGAATCCCTTCTCGACGAAAAGAAAAACAATTATATTGCCTGCTGTTATAAAGAAAAGGAAGAAAATTCCGTCGCCTGGACGGATATCACCACAGGCGAGTTCAATGCGGCTATCTTTGACGGAGAAGGGGGATTGGAAGATCTTTGCGAGTATCTTTTCAAACTCGCTCCTGCGGAGATCATTGCCAACGAAGAGTTTTTGCTCGCCTCCAAGGAAAATCCGAATCTTCGTTCGGGCGGGCTTCCCGCAGTATCCTGTTACGTGCCGTGGGCGTTCGGTTTAAGGCATGCGGAAAAAAATCTTCTTGAACAGTTCGGCACAAAAACCCTCGTTCCCTATGGAATAGACGAAAATCCAGAAGCGGTCTGCGCGGCCGGCGCGCTGATCGAATACCTTCGCGAAACACAAAAACATGCCCTGAAAAATATAGACGGGATCAGGCTTGTCAATAAAGATAAATATATGATGATCGACGGAGCGGCGATCAAAAATCTCGAATTGACCAAGACGCTCGGCGGAGGAAAGCGAAAGGGGTCTCTCCTGTGGCTGCTTGACAATACGCAGACCGCCATGGGCGCACGGCTGATGAATTCGGTGGTTCTGAATCCGCTCGGCAACAGAGAGGATATACTCTATCGGCTGGACGGAGTGGAAGAATTATTCAACGCCACGGTCGTGCGTGCGGGCCTTTCGGAAACGCTTGGGGGCGTGCATGACATCGAGAGGATCGCGGGAAAAATTTCCAACAACAATCTGACGCCGCGCGACTGCGTGAATCTCGGCGCGTCGCTCGCGCTCGTTCCGGCGCTTCGTTTTCACCTTTCAGGGTTTACCTCCAAAGTGCTCAAAGACATTGTCGAAGGGTTGGGAGATTTTTCGGAACTGTCCGGTCTTTTGGCGAATGCCTTTATCGAAAATCCTCCCGTCAATGTTAAAGAGGGCGGATATATCAAAAAGGGATACAGTCAGGAACTGGACGAACAGCGCGCCCTGCACGAGGGCGGTGCTCGCATGATCGCCGAAATGGAGGCGAGGGAACGGGAAGAAACGGGGATCCGCAACCTGAAGATCAAATACAATCGGGTTTTCGGGTACGGGATAGAGGTGACGAATTCCTTCAAAGACAAGGTCCCGTACCGTTATCAGCGCCGTCAGACGCTCACCAATGCAGAGCGTTTTGTGACGGACGAACTCAAAGAACTGGAAACAAAAATCCTTTCGAGCGCGGAAAAGAGCCTCGCGTTGGAAATTTCCCTCTTTGAACAGATCAAGAGCATTCTTGCCGAAAATATCGGGAAATTAAAATCGCTTTCTTCGGCAATCGCGCTTCTCGATTGCCTCTTGTCCTTTGCCTGCGTATCCAAAGAGCGCTCTTATTGCCGTCCTCAGATCGTTTCCGCGGGGGCGGAAATGGTCATCAAAGACGGAAGGCATCCCGTTGTGGAGGCGCTTTCGAAAGAACGCTTCGTACCCAACGATACGACGCTGGGAGATGATACGCGCACGATGGTCATTACGGGGCCGAACATGGCCGGCAAAAGCACATATATGCGCCAAACGGCCCTGATCGCCCTGATGGCGCATATCGGATGTTTTGTTCCCGCGCGTTCGGCAAGCATCCCCGTGCTCGACCGCATCTTTACGCGCGTCGGGGCAAGCGACAACCTGATCCTCGACCAGAGTACGTTTATGGTGGAAATGACGGAAGTCGCTTCGATTATCCGGAACGCTACGCCCGATTCGCTGTTGATCCTCGACGAGGTGGGTAGGGGGACCAGTACGTACGACGGTCTGAGCATCGCGTGGGCGGTGCTCGAGTATCTGACGCAGAATATCCGCGCGAAGACGATGTTTTCCACGCATTATCATGAACTTACGGAATTGGAAGGGAAGATAGACGGGATCAAAAATTATAAAGTTACGGTCAAAGAGACTGCCGGTTCCATCATTTTCCTGCGCAAGATCGTCCGGGGCGGAACGAACAAGAGTTTCGGTATAGAAGTTGCACGACTTGCTGGCATTCCGCCGGCAGTGACTTCCCGCGCAAAAGAGATCTTGAAACAGTTGGAAAAAAGCGATATAGCGAAAAACGGAAATCTTTCCGATGCGGATAGGGCGATCGCGGGAAATGCGGAGCAGGCTCCTTCGGAGAGCGAAGCGGAGCGTATCCTTCGCGAGATCGACGTGAACAATCTCTCGCCGATGCAGGCGCTTCAGATCCTTGCGGACCTTACGGAGAGAGTGAAAGGGGAATAAATGGCGAAAATCAATATACTTGACAGCAACGTATATAACAGGATCGCCGCGGGAGAGGTCGTTGAACGTCCCGCTTCGGCGGTCAAAGAATTTGTCGAAAACAGCCTCGATGCCGGAGCAAAAAATATCGTGATCCGCATAGAGAGGGGCGGAAAGGATCTGATTTCCGTTTCAGACGACGGGGCGGGGATCGAAAAATCGGAAATGTATTCCGCATTTCTTCCGCACGCGACGAGTAAGATCGAAAAGGCGGAAGATCTCGACGCGATCACGACGCTGGGCTTTCGGGGCGAGGCACTCGCTTCCATCGCTTCCGTTTCTCGGGTCACTCTGCGCTCCAAGACTGCCGGGGAAGAGTCTGCCGGCGAACTTGTCTGTGCGGGCGGAAAGATGGGGGAGATATTGCCGTGCGCATTGAGCGGAGGGACGGAGATCGTTGCGGAAAATCTGTTTTACAATACGCCCGTCCGCGCAAAATTTATGAAGACGGACAAAGGGGAGGAGAGCGAGGTTTCCGCGGTCGTTTCCCGCTTCGTGCTCGGCAATCCCGAAGTTGCGTTCAAATATTACATTGACGGAAAATTGTCTTTGCAGTCTTTCGGCGGCGGACTGGACGAGGCGGTCGCGGCGGTTTACGGGGCGTCGGTGATTGCGGAATGCTATCAGATCGATGCGGTCAAACACGGGATCCGGCTGAGAGGGTATCTCGGCAAACCGACCTTTACCAAGGCGAACCGTACCTATCAAAGCGTATTTGTGAACGGCCGTTATGTCGTAAACAATACCATTTCTTCCGCAATTTCCAATGCGTATGCCAGTTATCTGATGAAGCGCCAGTATCCTTTTTACGTACTGTTCGTAGACGTTCCGCCGGAAATCGTGGACGTCAATGTTCATCCGAATAAATCCGACGTCCGCTTTGAAAACAATCAGATCATTTACGGCAGTATTTATTCGGTCGTTTCCGCCGTTTTGGACGGAAATGCGTCGGCGATAGAATATGTCGTCGGCGGAACGGACGAGGCAGAGAAAGAAAGGCCTGCCGAGTCTGCTTCAAAAAGTGCGCTGCCCTCTTTTGATTCGGGCAAAATTACCGCTGATAGAAACTTTGATCCCGGTTTGTCGGCGGAAGATTTGCGGAAAGGGGAAAAGGAAGAGAGAGCCTTTGCTTCTCCGAGGTATACGATGCCCAAACGGCAAACGCCCGTCATGATAGAATTTCATGACAGCGCAGCGGGTTCGGAGCCTTTCAAACCGAAAAAAGCCGACCTTCAAAAGGCGGAAGAAAATTTTTCGGAAGATCTGCAAAAAACGACCGATATTTTTGAAGAAAATAAGCGCTATCTCGACGCTTTGGAAAAAAAGGCGAAACAGCAAAAACTTATATTTGACAGCGCGGAATACAAAGGATGTCTTTTTAACACTTATCTCATTTACGAAGCGGGCGACGATGCCTATATCATCGATCAGCACGCGGCGCACGAGCGCCTGATTTTTGACCGCCTGCGCGCGGAGATGGAGGAGAGAAGAATTGTCCGTCAGCCGATGCTGGTGCCTTATATCGTCAATGCAAACCATGCAGAGGCGCAATTTCTGTCGGACAATCTGACGAATATCGAAGGGATCGGGTTTGAGATCGAAGAATTCGGAGCCGGCAGTTTCAAAATTTCTTCCGTGCCTTTGGACCTGCAGGATATCGACCTTGACAGTTTTTTTCGCGATCTTTTGGGCGAAATAGGAAATCTGAAGGGGATAAAACTGTCAGAACTTTTGCGGGATAAGATCGCCATGACTGCGTGCAAGCATGCGGTTAAAGGCGGGATGTCTCTCACCGATTCGGAAAAAGAAAAATTATTTGAAATGCTCCGCGGCGATATGGGGCTGAAGTGTCCGCACGGCAGGCCGATCGCCGTAAAACTCAGTAAATATGAAATCGAAAAAATGTTCAAAAGGATTGTCTGAAAAGACGGCCGTCGTGATCTGCGGCGCCACGGCCTCGGGCAAAACGGGTTTTTCCGTCGATATCGCCAAGGAGATCGGCGGAGAAGTTGTTTCGGCCGACTGCATGCTGGTATATAAAAGGCTGAATATCGGCACGGCAAAACCGACGGTGGAAGAGCGCAAAGGGATTCCGCATTACATGATCGACGTGACGGAACCGGAACAGAGTTATTCTGTAAGCGATTACGAAAACGCCGCTCTCCCGTTGGTTTATGATATCGTTCAAAGAGAAAAGGTGCCCGTTATCTGCGGGGGAACAGGGTTTTATATTCAATCTCTTTTGTTTGAAAGGCAAAACGGAAATGTTCCCGCCGATGCCCACATCCGTGAAAAATACGAAAATCTTGCCCTCGAAAAGGGGAAAGGATACGTGCATTCGATGCTGGCCGAAGTTGATCCCGAAAGCGCGGAGAAATTGCATCCGAACGATTTGAAGCGGGTCATCAGAGCACTGGAAATTTTTGAATGCACGGGCAGAAAAAAATCTGAACAGAGGGACGGATTTGAGCCAAGGATCCGTTACGCCGCTTTTGCCTTTGATTATCCCAGAAATATATTGTACGAGCGGATCGACAGGCGGGTGGATCAAATGCTTTCTGCGGGGTTGGTCGACGAAGTGGAGTCTCTGTACAGGGACGGAATAGATGAACGCTGTCAATGCATGCAGGGAATCGGATATAAAGAAGTGCTCGAATTTTTGAAAAACAGAATTTCGTACAGTACTATGTCAGACATGATCAAGCAAAATACGCGAAATTATGCAAAACGGCAGATCACTTTTTTTAAAAAGTTTCCGAATCTGATCTGGCTGGATCCGGAGGCGAAAGAGAACGTAGAGAGGGTTTCGGAATATGTTGTCGGCAGAAAAACTGATTTCTGAAAGTGAAAAGAAATTAAAACTTTTGTTTGCGCAGGCGGAGGAAATTGCGCAGTTCAACCAAGGAAAAGTTCTGGATGCGTTCCGCAATGCAAAAATTGCTTTGCGGCATTTTGCGGCCTCTACCGGTTACGGCTATGGGGATGAAGGGAGAGATACGCTGAACGCGCTCTTTGCGGATGTTTTCGGGGCGGAGGCTTCGCTCGTTTCTCCGCATTTGCTTTCCGGAACGCATGCTTTGACGGCGGCGCTTTTCGGTGTTTTGAAAACGGGAGACGTCTTATACAGCATTTCAGGAAATCCTTACGATACGCTTTTGGAAGTGATCGGCGGCAAAAACGTAGGGTCTTTGGCGGATTACGGGATCGGATACAAAAAGACGGATTTGAAAGAGGGAGATTTTGACCTTTCGGCAATTCAGGAAGGGTTAAAAGATCCGCGCGTAAAAGTGGTCTATATTCAAAGATCCCGAGGGTACGAGTGGCGCGATGCGCTGAGCGAAGAAAAAATCAAAAATGTATGCTCTTTTGTCCGCGGGCAGGGATTTGACGGTTGTATTTTTGTAGACAATTGTTACGGCGAATTTGTCGAAAAAACCGAGCCAACGCAATGCGGCGCGGATCTTGCGGTGGGTTCTCTGATCAAAAACGCGGGGGGCGGACTGGCGCCGACCGGCGGTTACATCGCGGGCAAAAAAGAGTATGTGGATGCGGTTGCGCGCAGGGTAACCGCGCCGTCCGTCGGGGCGGAGATCGGATCGTATGCTTTCGGGTATCAATATTTTTATCAGGGCATATTTATGGCACCGCATGTCGTAATCCAGGCAGTGAAAGGGAGCCTGTTGATCGGGCAGTGCCTTCAGTCTCTCGGATACGAGACGTCGCCTTCGCTCGATTGTCTTCCTTTTGATATCACGAGGGCGATCCGTTTCAAGACGAAAAACGAATTGATCGGGTTTATACAGGCTGTTCAGGAAGCCTCTCCGGTAGACAGTTTTCTGACGCTCGAACCTTGGGATATGCCGGGTTACGGCGATCAGGTCATCATGGCGGCCGGTACGTTTGTGCAAGGGGCCTCGATCGAACTTTCTGCGGATGCACCGATCAAAGAACCTTACACTGCCTATTTTCAGGGCGGACTGACTTACGAACATTGCAAATATGCTCTCGCCAAAATTCTTGAAAAGATCGCCTGAAGCCGTTATTTCGGTTATTTCATCGGACAATAGAGAGGGACTATATAGAGTGAAGAGAGGACCCTTATTCGGATCAGATTTATAACGCCCCGTCGGAAAATCGGCGGGGTTTTACCGTATTGGCACAACCTTACGCTTGCAAAATTCCGTCGGGAAAGAAAAAATCGGAGAGCGATTTCGCTCTCCGATTTTTTATTCAGGGCTGTTCTTAATACATTCCGCCGCCCATGCCGCCGCCTGCAGGTGCCGCAGGTTCGGGTGCGGGGATATCCGTCACGACGCTTTCCGTCGTGAGGAGCGTCGATGCGACGGACGCCGCGTTTTGCAGCGCGCTTCTGGAAACCTTCGTCGGGTCGATGATGCCGCTTTCCACCATATCGGTATAGCGGTTTTTCAGAGCATCGAAGCCATAGTTTGCCTTTTTGCTGGCAACGATCTTGTCGATAATTACGGAACCGTCAACGCCCGCGTTCTTCGCGATCTGTCTTACAGGTTCTTCAACCGCCTTCAGGATAATCTGAGCGCCCGTCTTTTCGTCTCCCTCCAAAGAAGCGACCAGTTTTTTGAGTGCGGTCGTAGTGGAGAGGAGTGCGACGCCGCCGCCGGGAACGATGCCTTCTTCGACCGCCGCGCGGGTTGCGGCAAGTGCGTCCTCGATGCGGAGTTTCTTTTCTTTCATTTCAACTTCCGTCGCCGCGCCTACATTGATAACGGCTACGCCGCCGGCAAGTTTTGCAAGGCGTTCCTGCAATTTTTCTCTGTCGTAATCAGAGGTCGTCTCCGCGATCTGCGCTTTGATTGCGTTGACCCTCGCTTTGATGGCCGCGGGATCGCCAGCGCCGTTGATGATCGTGGTATTGTCTTTATCGACCTTGACCTGATTTGCTCTGCCGAGCATGTCGGGCTTGACGTCTTTGAACTCATACCCGAGGTCAGAGGAGATAACGGTGCCGCCGGTCAAAATAGCAATGTCTTCCAGCATGGCTTTTCTTCTGTCACCGAAACCGGGCGCCTTGACCGCAACGCAGTTGAATACGCCTTTCAGTTTGTTCACGATCAACGCAGCAAGCGCGTCGCCTTCCACGTCTTCGGCAATGATCAAAAGCCTTGCGCCCTGCTGTGCGAGGGGTTCTATGATCGGCAGGATTTCCTGAAGATTGGAGATCTTTTTATCCGTGATCAAAACATAAGGCGTGTCGAGCACCGCTTCCATTTTTTCCGTATTGGTAACCATATAAGCGGAAGCATAGCCCCTGTCGAACTGCATGCCTTCGACGGTCGTCAGTTCGGTGTTCATCGACTTGCCTTCTTCGACGGTGATCACGCCGTCTTTGCCGACTTTTTCCATTGCGTCGGAAATGAGTTGTCCGACCGTTTCGTCGCCGGCGGAAATGGAGGCGACCTGCGCGATCGCAAGTTTGCTGTCGATCGTTTTGGAGATCTTTTTGATCTCTTCTACTGCGGTCGCGACAGCCTTATCGATGCCTTTTCTGAGAATGATGGGGTTCGCACCGGCGGCAAGGTTTTTCAAACCTTCGCGGATGATCGCCTGTGCAAGAACGACAGCGGTGGTCGTTCCGTCGCCCGCAACGTCGTTCGTCTTGGTGGAAACTTCTTTAACGAGTTGCGCTCCCATGTTTTCGAACGGATCTTCCAGTTCGATTTCTTTCGCGATCGTTACGCCGTCGTTCGTGATCAGCGGAGCGCCGAATTTTTTGTCAAGGACCACGTTTCTGCCTTTGGGGCCGAGCGTGATTTTAACGGTGTCCGCAAGGGTATTTACGCCTTTTTCGAGAGCCTTTCTGGCCTCGTCTCCGTATTTGATCTGTTTAGCCATGATGGTAATCCTCCTTTCAGCCTGTTTCTTTATTCAACGATTGCCAGGATATCGCTCTGGCGGATGATGGTAAATTCTTTGCCGTCGACTTTGAATTCGCTTCCCGAATATTTGGAGAAGAGGATCGTATCGCCGACTTTGACGACCATTTTAACGTCTTTTCCGTCGATCATTCCGCCGGGGCCGACCGCAACGACTTTTGCGGTCTGCGGTTTTTCCTGCGCCGAGGAGGGAAGAATAAATCCGCTTTTGGTCTTTTCTTCCGTCTGAACGCTTTCAACGACAACTTTATCGAATAAAGGTTTGATGTTCATACAGATTTGCCTCCAATGTTTTTTACTCTTTCAGTTTTAGCACTTATTGCTCCTGAGTGCTAATTTACTATATATTATATACAATAGAAATGAAATGTCAAATGTTTTAACGCCGAAAATAGAAAAAATTAGCACTCTTTTTATAAAAGTGCTAATTCATTCCGAAATGGATGCCGAAATAAAGATTGCGCTTGCATTTTGAAGGATTGTGTGGTAAAATATGCATAATAAGTCAAAAGAGGAAGCGCGTATGGACAAGTGGGATAAAAGGTTTATGGAACTGACGGAAACCGTTGCCGGCTGGTCGAGTTGTTTTCAGGAAAACAGGCATGTCGGGGCGGTGATCGTGTTGGATAAACGTGTTTTGACGACCGGTTATAACGGAGCGCCAGCGGGGATCCGCAGTTGCGTTGACAAAGGGGAGTGCCTCCGCAGGAAACTCGGCGTCGAAAGCGGAACTCGTCAGGAACTTTGTTACGCCGTCCACGCGGAACAGAATGCGATCATTCAGGCGGCGCGTCTCGGGATCAAGATCGGCGGCGCCACGCTCTATTGCACGCACCAGCCGTGCGTCATTTGTGCAAAGATGATCATCAATGCAGGGATCGCGCGCGTCGTCTATAAGTTTGGCTATCCGGACGATTTTTCCATGCAACTTTTCAAAGAGGCGGGCGTTACCGTTCAAAAATACGAGGAATTGGAAAAGGAGAACTGAAAAATGAAAAATCCCGTAGTTACGTTTACGATGGAAAGCGGAAAAACTTTCAAAGCGGAACTGTACCCCGAAAAGGCTCCCAATACCGTCAACAATTTTCTTTCGCTTGTCAACGGCGGTTTTTACGACGGGCTGGGATTCCACAGGATCATTGAGGGATTTATGATCCAGGGCGGAGACCCCGCGGGCGTAGGAACGGGCGGTCCCGGTTATACGATCAAAGGGGAATTCCGCATGAACGGATTTTTGCAAAACGATATCAAGCATCTGCGCGGCGTGCTCTCGATGGCCCGTTCGATGATGCCGGACAGCGCGGGTTCTCAGTTTTTTATCATGCACGAGGATGCGGCTCATCTCGACGGGCAGTATGCGGCGTTCGGTAAGATCATCGAGGGGATGGACGTTGTCGATGAGATCGCGTGTACTGAAACGGACATGCGCGACAGACCGCTCCGGCCGCAGACGATGCGCAAAGTGACGGCGGAGACTTTCGGGGTGTCCTATCCCGAGCCCAAAAAGGTAAAATGAACTTGAACGGCCGCAAAAGGGCGGCGGTGCGGGGATCCCGCGGAGTCTTCCGCCGGATCCTTTTTATTATATGGTTGCGGATGATTTAAAAGGCGATATTTGCGGCAGACAGGAACTTTTACAAATTTTTAACAAATTTTTATTGTTTCGGAAAAGCCGAAATGATAATCTGAGACAGTCAGAAGGCGAAGGAGGCATAACATGATTAAAATTCTTGTGGCGGAAGACGACAGGGCGCTGAACGATCTCGTGTGTTCTATGCTCCGCGGCAACGGAATGGAGGCGGTTGCCGCCTTTGACGGGAAGCAGGCGCTCGATCTGTTTGAAAGCGAGTCTTTCGATATGGTTATCAGCGACATCATGATGCCTCACACGGACGGCTTTGCGCTGGCGGAGAATATACGCCGTGCGGACAAACGCATCCCTATTTTATTTATGACGGCGTTGGACGATAAGCCCTCAAAACAGCGCGGGTTTCAGACGGGGATAGACGATTATGTCGTAAAGCCCTTCGACGTGGACATACTGTTGTTGCGCGTGCGCGCTCTTTTGCGCCGGGCAAATATAGAACAAAGCCGCGAACTTGTCGCTGGCAATCTGCGCATGAACGAAGACGAGCATACCGCATACGTAGACGGCGAGGAATTGCCTCTTACGGTACGGGAGTTTGATTTGCTATTCAAACTGCTGTCCTATCCCAAACGCACTTATACGAGGACGCAACTTATGGATGAGTTTTGGGGATACGATGCTTCCGCTACCTCGAGGACGGTGGATGTATATATGTCGAAATTGCGCGAAAAGACCTCCGCCTGCAACGGCTTCGAGATCGTGACGGTGCACGGCCTCGGTTATAAGGCGGTGCTGAAATGAAGAGGAAAAATCCGAACCGAATTTTTTCCGTTCTCGGATATGTTGCATTGTTCGTGACGATTGCCGTTATCATCATGGTGGCGCTTCTCGTCTATGATCTTGCCGATCGCGCCCTGAATGGAAACGATGCGCTGATCGCGGTTGTCATGCTGACGGTCATCATATTTTTGGCGCTCATCTGTACTTTGGCGGATGGGATCCGCCGCAAAATATTGGTGAAAGGGCCCGTTGAAAAAATACTCGAGGCGACCCAGAAAATTGCTTCGGGTGATTTTTCTGTACGGATGGAACCGATCCACGCGTTCGGGCGATACAACGAGTATGACCATATCATGGAAAACATCAATAAAATGTCCGCGGAACTTGCAAAGACAGAGGTTTTGCATACGGATTTTGTTTCCAACGTATCGCATGAACTGAAAACGCCTTTGGCGGTCATCCAAAATTATTCTATGGCGATCCAAAGCGGAGATCTTGACAAAGAAACGCATGACAAATACGCAAACGTGCTCGCCATGACCGCGAAAAGACTGACCGATCTCGTCACCAATATACTGAAACTGAATCGGCTCGAAAATCAGGAGATCGCGCCGGTCCGCGAAGAAATCCGCCTGAACGAAATGCTGGAACAGGCATTGCTTCGGTACGAAGAGAGGATAGAGGAAAAGTCGCTCGAGTTGGCTTGCGACCTGCAGCCCGTCACGGTGCATTCAGATCCCGCTTATCTGGAAATCGTATGGAACAATCTCATTTCCAACGCAGTCAAATTCACGGAACCGGAAGGCAGAATCTTTATTACGCTCGGAACGGAAAACGGCAATGCGGTTGTAAAAGTGGAAGACAGCGGCTGCGGTATCCCGAAAGAGATAGGGGAACGCATCTTCGATAAATTTTATCAGGGGGATACCTCGCACGCACAGGAAGGAAACGGACTCGGGCTTGCACTCGTAAAAAAGGTGATAGATGTGCTCGGCGGAGAGATTTCGGTGGAAAGCGAAGTGGGTAAGGGCAGTATCTTTACCGTAAAATTGCGTGGAGAGAATCAATGAATAAACTGAAAAAGTTGATCGCTTTTCTGAAAGATCCGAATTTTATTTTTCTTTGCGCTGTTTGGCTTATAACGCTTTGCCTGGTCGCTTGCTCTATCGTCATGATGGTTTTTGGTGTAGGGTCATGGCTGGCGTATGTCGTTTTTGCCTGTACCGCGGTTTTTTTTGCGTACGCCATCTATACGATCGTGCGCGGCGTGCCCGCTCTCAAAGCGAAGGTCGTCGAACGGGCTAAACGCCACGCCTTTACAAACAATCTGATCACCGATTATGGTTTTCGGACGATCGCGTTTTCCGTCTTTTCCTTCGTGATCAATGTCGGATTTGCCGTATTCAACGCGGTGCTCGGCATTGTTGCCTCGTCCGTATGGTACGGCATTCTTGCAGGTTACTATATTTGTCTGAGTGCGCTGCGTTTTGGCCTGCTGGTCGGCGGATACAAGGCGAAAAAGCGTTCGGCAGACAACTCAGCGCTCTTTTCGGAATATAAGTTGCGTCTTTACCGGCTGTGCGGCGTCGCTCTGTTTGTGCTTGAAGTCGCGCTGGCCGCTGCCGTTACGATGATGGTGCTTTCGGACAGGCCGACCGCATATACCGAGATCATGGCGATCACTTCTGCCGCCTATACTTTTTACAAAATTATTTTTGCAATCATCAATCTTTTCAAGGTGCGGCGGCTGAACGATCCGCTTTTGCAATGCTTCCGGAACATCAATCTTACGGACGCAACGGTCTCTCTGTTTTCCCTGCAGGTTACGCTCGTTGCCGTATTTTCGGACGAGTCCGGCGTTGCACCGAAATCTATGCGCACTCTCAATGCGATTACCGGATTTACCGTGTGTGCGCTGACCATATTTTTGGGCGTGTTCATGATCGTGCGTGCGAGCGGAAAATTGAAAAGTTTACAGCAAAGAGGCGATAACAGTGAAAAACGAGAAGGATAAAAAATTGATTTACTCTTATTCCGCCCCTACGGAGGATGAACGCCGGGAGGTAGAGAGCATACGAAAAATGTATCTCGATCCGGAAAAAGAGAACGATAAACTGACCCGTTTGCGCAAACTCAATGCGCGCGTAAAAAATACTGCGATGTGCGTCTCCCTGTCTGTCGGGATCGTCGGGCTTCTTTTATTCGGCGGAGGAATGAGCCTTACCCTTATGCAGGGGAACTATGTTTGGGGGATCATCCTCTCGCTGACCGGAATCGTGCCGATTGCCATTGCGTATCCCGTGTACAACGCACTTCTGAAACGGGGAAAGAAAAAATACGGGGAAGAAATTCTGCGCCTGTCGGGCGAGATCCTGAACGAAAAAAAGTAAAATACCCGTACAAAATCGTCTGCGGATTCATATTTATATATAATATGATAGCGGATTTTCATAACGACTTTTTAACGGAAGGGAAAGGATCTCTTTCTTTGTTCGGTACCGAAGCGGAATGCATGGTGTGCGCCTTGTTCCGCGGGAGCCGGAGAGAGGAAGAGATTTTTCAAATTTTGCGGAGATTTGCGGAAGAGAAAGCCGCAAATCAATTTTTAGGATTGGAAGACGTCGGGTATCTTACGGATGAAAATTATGATGCGATCATGCAATATAGACCCGTATATGCCTCGCTTACCTGGAATTATGAAACGGCCTTTGCAAGCGGTTGCCTGTCTGCCGGCGGCCTTAAAAAAGAGGGAAAGCGGCTCGTGAAAAAACTGGCCGAAGACGGAATCTTTATCGATTGCGCGCATCTGAATGCCGAAAGTTTTTGCGATCTTTTGGACTGCGGGGTCCGCATTCTCGATTCTCATACCTGTTCGGCGGCGCTGTGCGGACATCCCCGCAATCTCGAAGACTGGCAGATGAGCGAAATTACGGCAAGGGGAGGGCTGATCGGCATTGCCTTCGTCTCCGATTTTCTGAAGGATGGCGGGGCGTGTGTGCATGACGTATTTCTGCATGCAGATCACTGCGTGCAGAAGTTCGGAATTGCGTCCGTCTGTTTCGGAAGCGATTTTTACGGTACGCAGAATCTTCCCGCCGGGCTGACGGACTATGCGCAAGCGGAAAATTTGTACAATGATTTTGTGGCGGCGGGATATAAAGATCGCGACATAGAGAGGATATTTTATGTGAATTTACATAATTTTCTTTATAATCATGAAAAAATATGATATTCTGTCTGATTCGACAATAAATTTGTAAAATCGACAAAATTTGTAAAAATAAAATATAATATTTTACAAAAATAACTTTACTTTTGAAAACTGCTGTTGTATAATTGCCATATAAATCAATTCGAGGTGGAATATGTTAAAATCGATAGCAGTTGTGGAAGGTAACGGCGAATTCGCAAAAGAGACGGCGGAGTATTTGAAGGGGAAAGGGTATTCGATCGCCGGGGTAACGGACGAAGGCGATCAGGGGCTGGAAATTATCCGCCGAAGCAGTCCCGACGTTATCATTTTAGGCATGGTCCTCAAAGGGATCGACGGGCTTGAATTTTTGGATAAACTGCGCGAGATTCCGGGAAGAAAGAATGTGATCGTCACGGGGAATTTTTCCGATGACGCCGTCGTTTCAAAGGTGCTCGCAAAGGGGGCGAAATATTATCTGATGAAGCCCGTCCAGCCGGAAGTCATCGCCGCGCGGGTCGCGGAACTTGCGGAGGAGGAGCAGACGCGGTCTGTGCTGACGGGCGTTAAAGAGCGGCGCAGTTCCGTAAGTCTGGACGAAAAGATCAGCACGATCTTTATCAGTATGGGGATTCCTGCCAGCATCAAGGGGTATTCATACCTGAGGGAAGGAATTAAAATGGCCGTGCAGGATCCTGCCATTATCAACAATATCACGAAACAACTGTATCCGAAGATAGCGGAAAAGTTTTCCACTACGGCAAGCAAGGTGGAACGGGCGATCCGACACAGCATCGAAGTCGCGTTCAATAAAGGCAGGATCGACGCGATCAATCAGATTTTCGGCGTCCGCGTTTATATCGGTACGGAAAAACCTACGAACAGCGAATTTATTGCGCTGCTGGCGGACAAACTTCTGCTTGAATCCGTTTCGTCGACCTGATTGCGGAAAATGACCCGATTCTCTTTACTTTTGATGCGTGGGATGATATAATAAAGGAACAGAATTCAGCGCGGAGGAAATTGCAATGGCAGAACTGAAATATGAAATTACGGAAAAGCTCGGCACGCTCGGAGAATCCGCTAACGGCTGGACCAAAGAACTGAACATGGTCAGTTGGAACGATCGCGAGCCTGTATACGATGTACGGACGTGGAGCCCCGACCACGACAGGATGGGAAAGGGGATCACGTTTGCGCCCGACGAAATGAAGATGTTGAAAGAACTTTTGGATAAACTCGATATCTGAAAACGGAAAGACGGCCGTAAGGCCGTCTTTTTACGTTCGCGGCGAATCTTTTCGGATATTGCCCCGTTTTAGTGGAAAAATTTTTGTTTTTGTTATATAATATTGATTCGGAAAGAAAAATTACGGAGATTTGGTTATGTTTGATACCTCTGTTTACGAAAACCCTCTGCTGACAAGATACGCGAGCCGCGAAATGGCGGAAAATTTTTCGGACGACAAAAAGTTCCGCCTGTGGAGAAGGTGCTGGATTGCCCTTGCCGAAGCGGAGAAAGAATTGGGCCTGAACATTACGGATGCCCAGATCGCTGAAATGAAACAATATGCCGACGACATCAATTACGAAGATGCCAAAAAATTTGAAAGCGAGGTCCGCCACGACGTTATGGCGCACGTCAAGGCATTCGGCAAACAGGCAAAATCAGCCATGCCGATCATTCATCTGGGCGCTACGTCCTGTTTCGTGACGGATAACGCCGAGGTGATGATCATCGACGATGCTTTGGATATGGTATTGACAAAACTTGTCAACGTGATGGACAAGTTGAAAAAATTTGCACTCAGATATAAGGATCTCCCCACCCTCGGGTTTACCCATCTGCAGCCGGCGCAACTTACGACGGTCGGCAAGCGCGCGACGCTGTGGCTTTCCGATCTTTTGATGGATTACGTTTCTTTGAAAAATCTGAAAGATACGGTAAAACTGCGCGGCGTAAAGGGTACGACCGGCACGCAGGCAAGTTTTCTGGATCTTTTCAACGGAGACGGGGAAAAGGTACAAGAACTCGAAAGGCGGGTCGTTCGCAAACTCGGCTATGAAAAAGTTTACGGGGTTACGGGGCAGACGTATCCGAGAAAGTTCGATTACAATGTTCTGTGCGTTCTCTCTCAGATTGCGCAGAGCGCCTATCGTTTTTCCAACGACATCCGCCTGCTGCAGCATATGAAAGAGGTGGAGGAGCCCTTCGAAAAACATCAGATCGGTTCTTCCGCGATGGCGTATAAACGCAACCCGATGCGCAGCGAACGCGTCGGATCGCTCGCGCGCTATGTGCTCAGCCTCCCGATCAATGCGGCGGTTACCGCATCCACGCAGTGGTTCGAGAGAACGCTCGACGACAGCGCGAACAAGCGCATCGTGATCGCGCAGGCATTCCTCTCCGTAGATGCAATTCTCAATCTGTATTTGAATATATCCGAAAATCTTGTCGTATACGACAAAGTGATCAAAAAGCATATCGATGCGGAACTTCCTTTTATGGCTACGGAAAACATCATGATGGAATGCGTGAAGGCGGGAGGGAACCGTCAGGAACTGCATGAACGTATCCGCGTGCTGTCTATGGAGGCCTCGAAAAACGTCAAAGCAGAGGGCAAAGAAAACAATCTGATCGACCTGATCAAAGCGGACGAAATGTTCGCGCCGGTCCGGGACAAACTGGATAACATTCTCGACGCTAAAAATTTTATCGGCAGAAGCCCCGAACAGGTCGTAAAATTTATTTCGGAAGAGATCGACCCCGTCCTTGAACAGTATAAGGACAGGCTGGGCGAAAGCGGAGAAGTCCGCGTGTGATCGGATAAGAAACAAATTCGGCGGTAATTCAGACTGGGAATCATGCGCTCATTCGTTTGACAGTGCGCCCGTATGCGGATATAATTTGAGGGCAAAAAGCGAATACTGTTATGGCGTGAAGACAAAAGAAACACGCAATCAAGGAGAAAGGATGCTCGAACTGAAAAATATATCCTATTCCGTCAAAGACGAAACGACGGGAAGAAAACAGGATATTCTGAAAGACGTCAATCTGACGTTCGAGGATAAAAGCATCAGCGTGATCACGGGCCCGAACGGGAGCGGCAAATCGACGCTGATCAAAATCATCATGGGCTTTGACCGTCCGACCGCGGGAAAAGTCCTGTTTGACGGAGAAGATATCACAGAACTCGGCATTACCGATCGGGCGCGCCGCGGCTTTACCATCGCCTTTCAGCAGCCGGTCCGTTTCAAAGGCATTACCGTAAAAAAATTATTGGAATTGGCCTGCGGAAAAAAACTGGGGATCGACGAAATGTGCGATTGCCTGTCCTCAGTGGGGCTCTGTGCGCGCAATTATATCGACCGCGCGGTGGACGGGACCCTTTCGGGCGGAGAACTCAAGCGTATCGAACTTGCCGTCGCGATGGCAAAGGGCGGAGATGTATTTCTTCTCGACGAGCCTGAAGCGGGTATCGATCTGTGGAGTTTTGAAGATCTCGTAAAAATATTCGATAAATTGCGGGACAAGACGGTCATTATCGTCAGTCACCAGCAGCGGATCCTCGAAACGGCGGATAAGATCATCCTGCTCGATCATGATACGGTCACTTCCGCGGATAAAAAGGACGATCTTTTTGCACTTTTGACGAGGCGGCCCTCCCTTTGTTGGAGAGAGGTCAAGGAGAGTTGACTATGGATAAGACAGATTCCGAACTTCTGGAAACGATTGCCGATCTCCACGGGATTCCCGAAGGAAGTTTTAATATCAGAAAAAACGGCAAATTGCTGGCCCGCAATTCCACGGCGGACATCGAGATCGTCCCGAAAAAGGATAAAGACGGTATCGATATCATCGTTAAGGCGGGCGTGAAAAACAAATCCGTGCATATTCCCGTATTGCTGACGGTGGGCGATTTTCAGGATACGGTATACAACGATTTCTTTATCGGAGAAAATGCGGACGTTACGATCATTGCGGGATGCGGGATCCATAACGAAACGTGCGGAAATGCCGAACATAACGGATTGCATACCTTTTATCTGGCAAAAAATGCAAAGGTCAAATATGTCGAAAAGCATTTTGCATCCGGAGACGGAACGGGAAAAAAGGTGTTTGATCCCATTACAAAGATTTACTTAAAGGAAAATGCCTGCTTTGTCATGGAGGCGACACAACTGGGCGGGGTCACATATACGAACAGAAAGACGTACGCGACGCTCGGCAAAAAATCGCAGTTGATCGTGAAAGAAAAGATCCTGACCGATCACGAAGAGCAGGCGCTCACAGATTTCAAAGTTACCCTGAAAGGAAAGGGGAGCCGTGCGGATATTGTCAGCCGCAGCGTGGCAAAGGGAAGATCCGTTCAGAAATTTGCATCCGACCTGATCGGGAAAAACGAATGTTTCGGCCACGTGGAATGCGACGGGATCCTCCTTGACGGAGCGCGGATCGTTTCCACGCCGAAAATCGATGCGGTGAGTCCGGAGGCGAGCCTGGTGCATGAGGCGGCCGTCGGTAAAATCGCGGGAGAACAGTTGCTCAAGTTGATGAGCCTCGGCCTTACCGAACAGGAAGCGGAGGATGCGGTCATCAAAGGATTTTTGAATTAAAGTACGGCGGCGGTCTCTTCTTTTTTTGGAAAAAACCAAAATTGGCAAAACAGGCAGTTTTTTCGGACTGCCTGTTTTTTGTCGCATTTACAAAACATTAACAAAACAAATACAATAAATTAATATCCGATTGATAAAACGGAAACATACCGGCTGTATAATAAGCCCATAAAAATCAAGGAGGCAACCTCTATGTTGCAGGAAAAAGAAAAATCTTATGCGGAAGATCTCATGCGGGAGTACAGCCCCGAAAAAAAGACGGATCTGGATACGCTGCGCGCCCTTGACCGTAAGGTCAAACAGCCCGCGCAGATCGTGGCATATACGATCGGGATCATCGGGGCGCTTATTCTCGGCGTGGGAATGTGCCTTGCAATGAAAGTCATCGGCGACCTGATGCCGCTCGGGATCGTAATCGGGGTCGTCGGCATCGCGATCGTAGTTGCGAATTATTTTATCTATAAGGCGATTCTTAAAAAACGCAGAGAAAAATATTCAGACGAGATCGTGCGGCTGAGCAATAAAATCCTGAATGATTAAAAAAGGGCGGGGAATCCCCGCCCTTTTTATCATAAAGTGCATGGCGTTGGAAAGCGGAGCGCCTTTTTTATCACGCATACACCTTGTTTTGCGTATGTATATAAGGAAGGGTTTTTACGGAGGATAAAAAATTGGGCTTTCTTTCCGATCTGCCGTTATGGGTGCAGGCTCTTTTTGCAACTTTGTTTACGTATGCGATGACAGCGGCCGGGGCAGCTTTTGTTTTTCTGTCAAAAAATTTCAACAAAAAAATTCTGACCGTCATGATGGGGCTCGCTGCGGGGATCATGATCGCGGCGAGTTTTTTTTCGCTTCTGCTCCCGGCAAAGGAAAGATGCGAAGCGTCCGGGCAAAATCCCGCTTTTATTCTGACGGTGGGTTTTTTGGCGGGCGGTGCGTTTATCGTTCTGTCGGATATCCTGCTGGGAAGGCTGTCGGCATTTTCCGAAAGAGAAAAAAAGAGCGGATTTCTCATGAGTACGGCAATGACTTTGCATAATATACCGGAAGGGCTTGCTGTAGGGGTCGCCTTCGGTTCCATTGCCGGCGGCGCTCCGACGGTGTCGGCCGTCATGCTGGCGCTGGGGATCGGCATTCAGAACTTTCCGGAAGGGCTTTGCGTCTCTGTTCCTTTGAGAAGACAGGGGATGTCGCCGGGAAAGGCATTTTTTATCGGTCAGGCGTCCGGATTCGTCGAAGTACCGTCCGGCATCCTCGGAGCGCTTGCGGTCGGCGTCGTATCCTCGCTTCTTCCGTGGGCTCTGGCATTTTCCGCGGGCGCAATGATCGCGGTTGTCTGTTCTGAACTGATCCCTTCGGGGTTTGCGGAAAACAAGACGGCTGCATCCTGCGGCGTTATATTCGGGTTTTCCCTGATGATGTTTTTGGATATTTTGCTCGGATAAAGGTATATTTTTTTTCAAACGGGCAAAAATCCTTATTATGGAAACGCCGAAAGTCAACGAAGCGAAACAAACGGAACTGAAAAAGCAACCGGAAACGCCGGAAAAGGCTGCGCCGGAAAAGAACAAAAAGACGGTCATCATCATCGGCGCCTCATCGGGGATCGGATACGAGAGCGCGCTGAAACTGATCGGGCGCAATTATCACGTCGTCAATATTTCCCGCACCCCCTGTCCGTTAGAGAGGGTAAAGAACTATGCGGCAGACATCACGGTAGGGAGCACGCTGGAAAAAGCGCTTCATGCCGTAGCGGAAAAGACGCAGTATTTTTACGCGCTCGTCTATTGTGCGGGCTTTTCGATGGCTGCGCCCATCGAATACGTCAATCAGAAGGACTACCGCTATCTCTTCGAGGTCAATTTTTTCGGAGCGCTCCGAGCGATCCAGTCCGCCGTGCCCTTTATGAAAAAGAAGGGCGGCAGGATCGTTCTGGTCAGTTCCATGGGCGGGCTTCTTCCCGTGGCGTTCGACAGTTTTTACAGCAGTTCGAAGGCTGCGCTGGATATGCTGGCAAAGAGTGCAGCGATCGAATTGGAGCCCTATAACATACGCCTCACTTCCGTACAGCCGGGCGGTACGTCCACAAGTTTTACCTTCAAACGCAAGGTATACGGAGATGAAGACAACGGGGAATATGCTTCCCGCTTGAACAAAGCGACGGCCGCTCTGGCCAACATAGAGCAGGGCGGCATGAGCGCGGGCGAGGTCGCCAGAACGATAGCCGACGTTCTCGACATGAAAAAACCGCCAGCACAGGTGCAATGCGGTGGCAAAAATAAATTTTACGCTGTTGCGCGGAGGCTGTTGCCCGAAAATATGTCGCTCTATCTGAATAAGAAAAAATACAGGCAATAAAAAAGAGGGATCGGAAAAGATCCCTCTTTTTTATTGTCGGATCATACGATGATATTGACGAGCCTGTCGGGAACAATGATGAATTTTTTGATGACTTTTCCCTCGACAAAGGGTTTGATCGTCTCGTCTGCAAGCACGGCGGAGCGGATTTCTTCCTCCGTCATACCTTTTGCGATCATCAATTTTGCCTTGATCTTGCTGTTGACCTGCACGGCATATTCCGTTTCGCGCTTTTCAAGCGCGCTTTCGTCGCAGACGGGATAACGCTGATCGAAAACGGAATATTTGTAACCGCACTGTTCCCACAATTCTTCCGCAAAATGGGGGGCAAACGGTGCCATCAAAAGGATAAGATCTTTGATACAGGCTTTAAAGAAGGGGACGTTCTTTTCCTGCAATCCGTCATATTTATAGAGTGCGTTCACGTATTCCATCAGCCTGGCGACGGCGGTGTTGAAAGAAAAAGTTTCCAGATCTTTTGTGATCTGTTTGATGGAATTGTTTTTGACGTAAGAAAGTTCCGCTTCGGCTTCGCCCGTTTCCGTCTCTTTTCCCTTCATTTCGTTGACTTTGAGTACCAACCGTTCGGTGCGGTCGAGGAATTTTGCGACCGATTTGATCCCGTCGTCGCTCCACGGTCCGCCTTCGGTGTAAGAAAAGCCGAACATAAGATAGAGCCTGAACGCATCCGAGCCGTATGTCTCGATATAATCGTCGGGGGAAACGATATTACCCTTTGATTTGGACATCCTGTTTCCGTCCGGCCCGAGGATAACGCCCTGATGGATGAGCGATTTGAAAGGTTCGTCGAAGTTGAGGTATCCCATATCGCGGAGGGCCTTGGTAAAGAATCGTGCGTACAGCAGATGCATGCAGGCGTGTTCCGCGCCGCCGATATATTTATCAACGGGGAGCATTTTATTCACGATTTCCGGATCGAAGGGCTGTTTTTGGTTGTGCGCGTCGGCATATCTGAGATAATACCAACTCGAACAGACGAAGGTATCCAGCGTATCGGGATCCCTGAGCGCATCTCCTCCGCAATGCGGGCATTTTGTGTGCATGAACTCATCGCATTTTGCAAGAGGGGATTTTCCGTCTGGTTTGAATTCCACGTTGTGAGGAAGTTTAACGGGCAGATCTTTATAAGGGACAGGTACGATCCCGCAGTGCGGGCAGTGGATGACGGGGATCGGCGCGCCCCAGTAGCGCTGGCGGGAGACCAGCCAGTCGCGCAGGCGGTAATTGACTTTGCGTTCGCCCTTGCCGAGTTTGGTCAGATAATTGGTGATTTCCGTTCTTGCCTCTTCGCCGAATTTTCCGTCAAATTGCAAACTGTTCACGCAGATGCCGTCCTCGCAGAAGGGGAGCACGGTCTCTCCGTTTTTGTTTTCGATAACTTTGTTGATGGGCAGGCCGTATTTCGTTGCAAAGGCGAAATCGCGCTCGTCGTGCGCGGGAACACCCATTACCGCGCCCGTGCCGTAAGAATACAGTACATAATCGGCGGCGTAGATCGGGACTTTTTTTCCGTTTACGGGGTTGATGGCATAGTGTCCGATGAACACGCCCGTCTTTTCACGCGCGGAGGACAGTCTCTCGATCTCATTCGTTTTTGCCGTGTTTTCGATATATGCTTCCACTTCGGGCAACTGTTCCGCGGAAGCAAGTTTTCTCACCAGAGGATGTTCGGGGGCGAGCACCACGTAAGAAACGCCGAATATCGTGTCGCATCTGGTCGTAAAGACTTTGAATTTGTCTCCGCTTTCGCATTCGAACTCGATTTCGCAGCCGACGGATTTTCCGATCCAGTTTTTCTGCATGAGTTTCGTCTTTTCCGGCCAATCGATCGTGTTGAGTCCGTCCAGCAATTCTTCCGCATAATCGGTGATCTTAAAGAACCACTGCGTCAGATTTTTTTTGTAAACGGGGGATCCGCAGCGTTCGCAGCAGTTGTCCACGACCTGCTCGTTTGCAAGCACGGTATTGCAGTTGGGGCACCAGTTTACGGGCGCCTCTTTGCGGTATGCAAGGCCGTGCTCATAGAGTTTGAGGAACATCCACTGCGTCCATTTATAGTAATCTTCCTCGCACGTTTTCACTTCCGCCGACCAGTCAAACATGGCGCCCATCGCTTTGAGTTGCTTTTCCATTGTCGCGATGTTTTTTTCCGTCGATTCTTTGGGGTGGATCTGCGTTTTGATCGCATAATTTTCGGCGGGCAGTCCGAACGCATCGAAGCCCATCGGCTGAAATACTTCGTATCCTTGCATTTTTTTGAAGCGTGCAAAACTGTCGGAAGGGCCGTAATTGTACCAGTGCCCGACATGCAGTTTCGCTCCGGAAGGATAGGAAAACATTTCGAGAACATAATATTTTTTATCGATGTTCTTTTTGTTGAAATAATTCTCCTTCGTTTTCTCCCAGCGTTGCTGCCATTTGCTTTCGACAGATTTCATATCCATAAAAGACATCCTCCGCGCGGCGAACGCGCCGTTTATTTTTTCTTAGCGAAACATCTGTAAATCAGATAGGTCGAGGGGCCGACGATCGGAACGAGCAGGATCACGAGATTCCACGGAATGATCGCTTTTACTACGCCCTTATCCCTGAGCAACAAATAAATGGTCAGAATTGCCATAAAATAATGTACTGCCAAAACGGCGATCAGGACGATTGCAATGGTCGGCATGCTTTTTCCTACCTATAATAATTCACTTGATTATATAATTTTTTACAATTTAAGTCAAGTTATGCGACGAAGAAGCGCGAAAAATTTATAAAAAATCCCTTTCGTTTTCCGTCAAGAGTAAATAAAAAAAGTGCCGCCGCATAAACTAACATTATGGTAAATATAACCGTTTCCGAAAAAAACGAAAACAATCGTTACGTCGCTTATGTATACGGCTCTCTCTATTCACATCTGGAGGCGTGCGGCGCGAAAGCGGAATTGTCTTTCGACGCCGACAGGACGAATCTCAATATCAAAGCGGATAAAAGATTCGATCCGTATATACGGCGGTTCGTGGAAGAAAAACTCGCCGAGGTGATCGCAGTCGGGTATAAATATACGATGTTCAAAAAACAGGTGCGGCCGGCAGGGCTGGGGGCGGAGGATCTCGAAATTTTGCTTGCGGCCCTGATCGCCGCAGATTTTCGGGAGGATAAAAATTATATTTTTACCCGCATCAAGGAAATGAAAGTTTATTCCGTGGACGGCTTTTATGCTTTCCGCCTGAAAATGCTTCGGGAAAAATGGCAAAGCGTGATCAACTGCGTTCCGGGTTATTTTACGGAAGATCGTCTCGCCGCCTTCATGGGGTATCTTCTCAAAGACGACTGCGGGGAAAAAATATTTATCCGCGACGCGGAGATCTATGATAACCATTACAACAAACTCCGCCGCGCTTCTCTGATAGAAGGGGGCATCTCGGACATGAACACGGTCCGCGAAATTATTTTGAGTTGCGCCGGCGAGATCGAATGCGTCACCGCGCTGCCCGCGCGGCAGGAAAATTTTCTTCGCCGTTATTACTCGGGCAGGATAAGTTTTTTGTGAATCTCCGTAAAATGCGCATGATTTCGGTTGACAAATTTAAGGCGAAAAGTTAAAATAAAGGAAAATCGAATTTGCGTCAAAGAAGAGACAAGTAATCCGAATGGAAAGGATGTTCAGAGAGCGGAACCGAGGCTGCAAGTTCCGCGATCCGGATTCGGGCGAAACCGCTTTTCCAGCAAAAGCCGCGCCGCTGTCGGCGCAAGCAAGAGGTCGGCGCAGTGCCGGCAATTAAGGTGGAACCGCGCATTCATGCGTCCTTAAACGAGTGTTTAGGGACGCATTTTTTTATTTTTCACAAACGCAAGGGAGGAGGTTTTACAATGATTATCACATTAAAAGGCGGAGACAAGCGGGAATATTCCGCGCCCGTTTCCTGCAAACAGATTGCACAGGACATCAGCGAGGGGCTTGCCCGCGCGGCTGTTTGCGCGAAGGTGGATGGAAAACTTGTCGATCTGGCGCATGTGGTGGACGGAGACTGCGAACTTGAGATCGTCACGCTGAAAGACAAGGAAGGGCTTGACGTCTACCGTCATACGACGGCGCACGTGCTCGCGCAGGCTGTCAAGGCGATCTTTCCGACAAGCAAACTCGCCATCGGCCCTACGATCGACAACGGTTTTTATTACGATATCGATTTTCAGACGCCGATCACGCAGGAAGATCTCGGAAAGATAGAGGCGGAGATGAAAAAGATCATCAAGAGCAATCTTCCCGTGGAGCGCTTTACCCTTTCCCGTTCCGACGCAATAAAACTTATGACCAAATATTCGGAAAAATATAAGGTTGCGCTGATCAAAGATCTTCCGGAAGGGGAAGAGATCTCCTTTTATAAGCAAGGGGATTTTACCGATCTTTGCCGCGGACCGCATCTTCCTTCGACGGGCAAGATCAAGGCTTTCAAACTGACCAGCATTGCGGGTGCATATTGGCGCGGCAACGAGAAAAATAAAATGCTCACCCGTATTTACGGAACGGCATTTGCGAAAAAAGACGAAATGGACGCCTATTTTGCAATGCTCGAAGAGGCCAAAAAGCGCGATCATACCAAACTCGGGAAAGAATTGGGGCTCTTTGCTTTGCTGAACGAAGGCAAAGGTTTTCCGTTCTTCCTGCCCAAGGGCATGGTCCTGAAAAATATTCTGGTGGATTACTGGCGGCAGATCCACACCCGCGAGGGATACGTGGAAGTGCAGACGCCCATCATTCTCAACAGAAGCCTATGGGAAACTTCCGGCCACTGGGGGCATTATAAAGAAAACATGTACACGACCAAGATCGACGGGGAAGATTGCGCCATCAAGCCGATGAATTGCCCCGGCGGGCTTCTCGTATACAAACTCACGCCGCACAGTTATAAAGATCTGCCCATCCGCATGGGGGAACTCGGCATCGTGCATCGGCATGAAAAGAGCGGACAACTGCACGGGCTGATGCGCGTCCGTTGCTTTACGCAGGACGATGCGCACATCTTTATGTTGCCCGAACAGATCAGGGACGAGATCAAAGGAGTCGTTCGCATTATCAACGAGGTTTATACGCAGTTCGGCTTCAAGTATCATGTAGAACTTTCCACCCGTCCGGAGAACAGCATGGGCAGCGACGAAGACTGGGAAAACGCGACGGATGCGCTCCGCTCGGCGCTCGAGGATATGCAACTTCCTTATGTTGTCAATGAAGGAGACGGGGCGTTCTACGGGCCGAAGATCGACTTCCATCTGACCGATTCCATCGGCCGTACGTGGCAGTGCGGGACCATCCAGTTGGATTTCCAGTTGCCGCAGCGTTTCGAAGCGGAATATACGGGAGAGGACGGGCAGAAGCATCGTCCCATCATGATCCATCGCGTCGTATTCGGCTCGATAGAAAGGTTTATAGGGATTTTGATCGAGCATTACGCGGGCAAATTCCCCGTTTGGCTCTCGCCCGTGCAGGTAAAGATCCTTCCCGTTTCGGATAAATCCATGGACTATGCGAAGGAAGTGGAAAAGGTCCTGCGCGACAAGGGGCTGCGAGTCGAAACGGATGCCCGCAACGAAAAGATAGGCTATAAGATCCGTGAAGCGCAACTTGAAAAATTGCCGTATATGCTGATCATCGGCGACAAAGAAAAGGAGGAAGGCACGGTGTCCGTAAGGATGCGCGAAAAGGGAGATATAGGGGCCATGTCCCTTTCCGATTTTGCCGCCAAAGTCAAAAAGGAAAACGATGAAAAAATAATTTTCTGAGAATCGATGAAAATCGTTTGACTTTTTTAAGGAGAATTGTTAATATAATAAAGTAAAGCAGAAGATACTTCTCGCCTTGCGGCAATCGCGTTGCAAGTGCCACAATTTATCCTGAACGATGAGCGCATATTCTGTGCGCATAATAATATTGGAAAGGATTGCGGGACGTATCTTATTGCGTCCCGCTTTTTTATGACCTGAACGACGAAGTTTTCGGGAAATATATCAAAAGGAAGGTAAAAAGTTATCAAAGACCAGTATCAGATCAACGGAGAAATTCGGGATCGCGAAGTGAGAGTGATCGGTTCGGACGGCGCGCAACTCGGAATTATGAGCGCATTCGCCGCTTTGCGGCTTGCGGAAGAGAGCGATTTGGATTTGGTTAAAATTTCGCCTACGGCAAATCCGCCCGTATGCAAAATCATGGATTACGGCAAATTCAAATTCGAACTCGGCAAAAAGGAAAAGGAATCCCGCAAGAACCAGAAAATGGTCGAAGTGAAAGAAGTGCGTCTGTCCATGACCATTGATACGAACGATTTGAACGTCAAATCGAGACAGGCACAGAAATTCCTTGAGGCGGGCAATAAAGTGATGGTGTCCATCCGCCTGCGGGGCAGGCAGAACGCCCATCCCGGGTTGGGTATCGAGGTCATGAATAAATTTTTCGAAACATTGGGCGGAAAGGCCGCAATGGACAAGAAACCGACCACGGAAGGAAGAAACATTTCCATGATGCTTTCGCCCGCAAAGCAATAAGCGGCGCGGACAAACCCGTGCGGCGAACGGGTAAACTGAATCAAAAAATCATATAAAAATCGGAGGATACAGATATGCCTAAACAGAAATCGCATAGCGGCTCGAAAAAGCGTTTTGACATTACCGGCAGCGGCAAAGTCAAAAGAGCGCAGTCGGGTAAAAACCACAAGACGGGCGACAAACCCAGAAAGAGAAAGAGAAATTTACGCCAGACGGCTTTTGTCAGCGAGGCACAGGAATCGAACGTAAAGAATCTGATTCCTTACAAGAAATAATTTTATAAGGAGAAGAAATCATGCGTATCAAAAGAGGTGTGAACGCTGTTAAAAAGCGCAGAAAAATATTCAGATTATCCAAAGGATACTTCGGTTCCAAGAGCAAATCGTACCGTATCGCGCGCGAAGCGGTGATGAAATCTCTCATGTATGCCTACATCGGCAGAAAGAACAGGAAGAGAGATTTCCGTCAGCTTTGGATTGCCAGGATCAATGCGGCTGCCCGCGTAAACGGACTTTCTTACAGCAAATTTATGCACGGTCTGAAGGTTGCGGGGATCAATCTGAACAGGAAAGTTCTCGCGGATATCGCCGTGAACGACGCTGCCGCATTCGCCGCGCTTGCAGAAAAGGCGAAAGCAGCCATAGCGTAATCGAAAAAACCTTCTTTTTCAAGAAGGTTTTTTTAACATCCGTTTATGATCACTTCCAGAAACAACGAACTCGTCAAGAGGGCCAATTCCCTGAAAGAGAAAAAATACCGGGCGCTTTACGGCGAGTATATCGTCGAGGGGCGTAAGCAGATCCGTGAAGCAATCGGATCGGGGCAGGAAATTGTCGAAATTTTTTATTCTGCGGAATACAGAGGGGAGCGTTTTGCCTGCGGCAGGGAGATCGAGGTGTCGGAAAGCGTTTTTGCCAAACTGTCGGAAGAGGTCGCGCCGCAGGGCGTGCTCGCCGTTCTGAAAATTCCGTACAGGCAGATTTCCGCACCGGAAAACAGTGCCCTGCTTTTGGACGGGATTTCCGATCCGGGCAATTTGGGCACGATCATTCGGACGGCGAATGCGGCCGGAATAACCGATCTGTATCTCAGGAACTGTGCCGACCCGTATGCCCCGAAATGTGTGCGTTCGGCAATGAGCGGTACGTTTTTCGTCAATCTGTTTCCGATTCAAGAGGAGGATCTGGCTGTGTTCGACGGGGTCTCGCTTATTTGTGCGGATATGTCGGGAGAGGATGTTTTTTCTTTCCAGCCTCCGCCAAGATTCTGCCTTGTGATCGGCAACGAGGCAAACGGCGTGAGTGAAAAGGTGCGGAAAATGTGCAGTTATACCGTACGGATCCCGATGCGCTCTACGTGCGAAAGTCTGAATGCTGCGGTATCGGCGGGGATTTTGATGTACCAGATGATTCAAAAACAATGATACGAAAAGGAGAATTTTATGTCCGGACATAGCAAATGGCATAATATACAGGCAAAAAAGGGCAAGGCGGATGCCGCCCGCGGAAGAATTTTTACGAAGTTGGGAAGGGAAATTGCGGTCGCCGCAAAGGGAAATCCTAATCCCGATACAAACAGCAAACTTGCGGATGCGATCGCAAAGGCAAAGGCGAACAATATGCCGAACGACAATATCATGCGTTGCGTAAAAAAAGCGGCCGGCGAGTTGGGAAACGTCAATTATGAAACGCTCGTTTATGAAGGGTACGGCGTGGGCGGCTCTGCGCTGATCATAAACACGCTTACAGATAATAAGAACCGCACCGCTGGCGACGTGCGCAGTACGCTTGCAAAATGCGGCGGCGAACTCGGAAACACCGGCTGTGTATCCTATATGTTCAGCAATAAAGGCTTGCTCGTGGTGGAGCGCACGCTGGATTTGGACGAAGATACGCTTACCGAATACGCGATCGAAGCGGGGGCGGACGATATCGTTACGCAGGACGACGTTTTCGAGATTTATACCGATCCCGCGTCTTTTTCCTCGGTGCGCAAATATCTTGAGGGGAAAGGGATCGAGTTTTTGGAGGCGGATGTCCGCATGATCCCTCAGAATAAAATTACTCTGAGCGACGAAAATGTGGAAAAGTTTTTGAAACTTCTCGATAAATTGGACGAATTGGACGATGTGCAGGATGTCTATCATAACGTCGATTTGCCCGATGATGAGGAAGAAGAATAATGATTTTACGTGTTTGCATGGTACTATGTGAGGCGTAAATCATAAAAGGAGGCCCGTTATGTTATCAGTCAGCGATGCATGTTTGCGTGCTAAGGCCAATGCGGACGTTATCGCGCATGCGAGTGAAGAAGATATGAACCGCATGCTTGCGGCGGCGGCAGACGCTTTGGTGAAAAATGCGGCGTATATTATTGAAGAGAATAAAAAGGATTGCGAAGCGTGTACGCGCGGCGACCAGTTTGTAGACAGACTCAGGCTGGATGAAAAACGGATCGGCGGGATTGCGGCAGGGCTTGCAAAACTGCAGGAATTGCAATGCCCCGTCGGGGAGATCCTGGAAGAGCGTACGCTTTATAACGGGCTTCTGCTCAAGCGCGTGCGTGTGCCGATCGGCGTTTTGGGCATTATTTATGAAGCGCGACCCAACGTGACGGCGGATGCCATCGGCCTGAGCATTAAAAGCGGCAATGCAGTCGTGTTGCGCGGCAGCAAGGATGCCATCCGTTCTAACATCGCCGTTACCGAAGTAATTAAAAAGGCGATCGAAAAGGCGGGATACGATCCCGGATTCATACAGTTGATCGAGGACACGACGAGAGAGGGTGCGACGCAGTTTATGCGCATGAACGGCGTTGTGGACGTCATCATCCCCCGCGGCAGCGCAGGTTTGATCAAAAATGCGGTGGAAAACGCTACCGTGCCCATCATAGAGACCGGCACGGGGAATTGCCACGTATATTTTGAAAAGAGCGCCGATATTTCCAAAGCGCTCCCCATTCTGATCAATGCAAAGACGCAGCGCACATCTGTCTGCAATGCATGCGAAAGCCTGCTGATCGACGAGTCCTTTGCCAAAGAACATCTGGCGGAGATCTGTGCGGCGCTCGGTTCACACGGCGTGGAGATCGTGGCCTGCGAAAAATGCAGAGAGATCATGCCCGGATTGGCTTCCGCAACGGAAGAGGATTTTTATGCTGAATTTCTCGCGCTGAAAATTTCCGTCAAAATCGTGAACGGAGTCGATGAAGCGGTCGCGCACATCAACCGGTACGGCACGCACCACAGCGACAGCATTGTAACGGAAGATCCTGCCGCGGCGGAAAAATTCCTGAACGGCGTAGACAGTGCGGCCGTTTATTGGAACGCGAGCACCCGCTTTACGGACGGATTTGAATTCGGGCTCGGCGCGGAAATGGGGATCTCCACGCAGAAATTGCATGCGCGCGGACCGATGGGGCTTCGGGAACTCACTTCCTATAAATATATCGTCGTAGGCGACGGACAGATCAGAAAATAAAATTTTATATTTTTACGCATAAGATCCGAAACTCTGCAGATAATACTATTGTCAGCAGCGATAAGACAGGTTTGTTGAATAAAGATTTCATTATGAGAAAAGTTTGTCGGAATATTATCGTTGCTTTCATATAGAGTTTCGCTTCGAATGCGGTAAAAATTCTTATATCGATGTTTCTTTTATGGTCAAAATCCGTAAAGTTTGATTGATATGAAAAATGCACCCGCAGGATGAGGCGGGGCACAATAGTGAGAGGAAAGGTGTAAGAGATTATGCGTTTCCTCTTATTTTTTTATTTTTCACACGGTTTACTTTTTCGTGCATATATGATAGAATAAAAACGACGTTCAAAGGAGGCTGTATGGCACGAAAAAATACGGAACTTCGCAGATCTGCGGAAAAATCTGCCGAAAAGGCGATAAAAAAGACGCATAAACTGACTTTGTTTTTGGCGCTTTTATTTCTGGCCGCGGGCGTCGTTGCGGGCGTCCTCGTTTCCGGATCGCTTACGAAAAATGACAAATTTGTTCTGAACGACCAAAAAGAGATCCGGCTTCCCGTCGGCGGCGACTACGTCGAATATGGCGCGACGGTCATTTCGTTCGGAAAGGATATTTCCGATAAAGTTACGATCTCGGGGGACAAAGTGGATACCTCCCGCGAGGGAGAATATCAGGTCGTCTATAAAGTCGACGATTGGCGGTGGTCGGATTATCAGTTGGTCAGGATCGTCTATGTCGGAGACGGGGAGGAGGCATAATGGCAAAGAGCAAAAAATTTTCTCCCTTTCTCACTTTTATCGCGTGCGTGCTTGCCCTTGTGATCGGCTTTATCGCCGGTTTCGGGATCTATACATATCTCAAACGGCCGAAGGGCGGCGACGTTTACGTCAGCGGAGATCTTTCCTTCCATTTCATGCAGTTGGGCAACGAATTTACGGGAGACAGCATTTATATCAAATCGGGTGATACGGATATTCTGATCGATGCGGGTTCCCGTTCGGGGAGCACCGAAACGACGTCAAAATACATTGATCAGTATTGTACGGACGGTGTCCTCGAATACGTGATCGTCACCCATTCCGACCGGGATCATATCGCGGGATTTGTGGGCAGCGAAGAATCTCCGAGCATCTTTGCGCGATACGAATGCAAAACGATTATCGATTTCCCCATGACGAATAAAAAAGCGACGACGGAAAAGGGGAATAAGACGGATTACGGCAAATATCTCGACAACCTGCAGCAGGAACTGGAGGATACGGAGGGTGCGGTGCATTACACCGCGCTGCAGTGCTGGAACGAGGCGGACGGGGCGAAACGGGAATATGAGATTTCCGACGGCGTGACCATGCGGGTGCTCTACAACTATTTTTACGAGCATAAGTCATCGGACGAAAACAACTATTCCGTCTGCCTGATGTTCGACCAGGGAGATAAACATTTTCTCTTTACGGGCGATCTGGAAAAGGAGGGGGAAGAACATCTCGTCGAATACAACGATCTTCCCGAAGTCGACCTGTTCAAAGCGGGCCATCACGGTTCCGGCACGTCGTCGACTTCCGCCCTTCTCGAAAAGATAAAGCCGGATATCGTCTGCGTCTGCTGCTGTGCGGGAACGTACGAATATGCGGACAGCAAGGAAAACACCTTTCCTTATCAGGCGATGATCGACCGCGTTGCGGAATATACGGAGCAGGTCTACGTTACGACGGCCGGGATCTTGGAGGGGGAAAGTACGGTGGGGTATGAACCTCTGCACGGAAACATCGTCGTGACGTCGAACAGAGACGGGGTCACCGTAAAATGTTCGGCAAACGACGGAGTGCTTTTAAAAGATACGGATTGGTTTAAGGAAAACAGGACCATGCCTTCTTTTTGGGAGTAGGAATTGTTCGGTTTGATCTTAAAAGATGCGGGCGGAGCAAAAAATATCCTTCGCCCGCTTTTTCATGGTTAAAATTCTTGATAATTCGGCAAAAAAGTATTAAAATAATGTCGTTATACTAAATTACGGAGAAAAACTTTGGTCAGGAACGATTTACGGAACGTGGCGATCATCGCGCACGTCGACCACGGCAAAACGACGCTCGTGGATCAGATGCTCAGACAGAGCGGTACTTTCAGAGAAAATCAGGTCGTAGAGGACCGCGTAATGGATTCGAATGCGCTGGAAAGAGAGCGCGGGATCACGATCCTTGCGAAAAACACTTCCGTGCATTATCACGGGGTTAAGATCAATATCATCGACACGCCTGGGCATGCCGACTTCGGCGGAGAAGTGGAGCGCGTGCTCAAAATGGTAAACGGCGTTTTGCTCCTTGTAGACGCGGCGGAGGGGCCTATGCCCCAGACGCGCTTCGTCATGCAGAAGGCGCTTGAACTCAATCACCGGCTGATCATCGTCGTCAACAAGGTGGACAGGCCGGATGCGCGCATCGCGGAAGTGGAGGACGAGATACTCGAATTGCTTCTCGATCTGAACGCGAGCGACGACCAGTTGGAAAGTCCGATCCTGTTCTGTTCGGGCAGGGCGGGCACCGCTTCGCGTTATGCGGATAAAGAGGGAAAAGATCTTACACCCCTGTTCGATACCATCCTCAATCATATCCCGCCCATGGAGGTGGACGAAAAGGCGCCTTTGCAGATCCTCGTCTCTTCCATCGATTACAACGATTACGTCGGGCGGATCGGCATCGGCAGGATCGAGCGTGGTACGGCGATCGCAAACCAGGAAGTCGTCATTTGCAACCATAATATCATCGACCTTAAAAAGCGCAGTAAGTTGGTCAACCTCTATCAGATCGAGGGGTTGAGCCGCGTCCCTGTCGACAGTGCAATGGCGGGGGATATCGTTTGTTTTTCAGGAATGGAAGGGATCAATATCGGCGATACCGTCTGTGCGCCCGACTGCGTGGAAGCCGTTCCCTTTGTAAAGATCAGCGAGCCTACCGTAGAGATGACGTTTTCCGTCAATGACAGCCCTTTTGCCGGCAAAGAGGGAAAATTCGTTACCAGCCGGCATTTGCGCGACAGGCTGTACCGCGAACTTCTCAAAGACGTTTCTTTGAAGGTGGAAGATACGGATTCTGCGGAGGCCTTCAAAGTGAGCGGCCGCGGTGAAATGCACCTTTCCATCCTCATCGAGAACATGCGCAGAGAAGGGTATGAATTTCAGGTAAGCACCCCTAAGGTGCTCTACAAGACGATCGACGGGCAGTTATACGAACCTGTGGAACGGCTGATCGTAGACGTTCCCGAAGACGGCACGGGCACCGTTTTTCAGAGCATGGGAGAGCGCAAGGGCGAACTCGTTCATATGAGTGCGGTCGGGTCTCGCATGCGCCTTGAATTTCTGATCCCTGCGCGCGGATTGTTCGGCTATAAAAGCGAATTTCTGACGGCGACGAAGGGCGAAGGCGTCATGAACTCTATTTTCTTCGAGTATCAGCCTTATAAGGGAGATCTGAAGCGGCGGGATACGGGTTCGCTCGTCGCGTTTGAAACGGGAGAAGCGGTAACTTACGGGCTGTTCAACGCGCAGGACCGCGGCGTCTTGTTCATAGATCCGGGCACTCAGGTGTACGAAGGCATGGTCGTGGGCGTCTCGCCCAAAACGGACGATATCAACGTCAACGTCTGTAAAAAGAAGCATATGACCAATACCCGGGCGGCGGGCAGCGATGATGCTATGCGGCTGAATTCGCCCAAAAAGATGAGCCTTGAAGAGTGTCTCGAGTTTTTGAACGACGACGAACTTTTGGAAGTCACCCCCGTCTCGCTCCGCATCCGCAAACGGATTTTGGACAGCGAGCAGCGCGCCAAAGCGCGTGCGCGCGAGAAAAAGGCATAAAAACGCTGCGGCGTTCATAGAATATTCCCGACGAAGATTTGCGGAGGGAATATTTTTTATGGAAGAAGCAAGGACGGAAACCGCTCTGATCGAACAGCAGAAAAAAGTAACGATGACGGGCGTGGCCGCCGTCGATTCCTTTACGCCCCAGCAGATCAATATCACGCTGGACAGCGGGCGCGCGGTGATCACCGGAGAAGGGCTGAAAATCGTGAATTTTTCCAAATCGGCCGGGAATTTTTCCGCCGTGGGGAAAGTAACGGGGATACGGTTTTCCGGTAAAAAAGAAAAACTTTCCAAGAGGCTTTTCGGTTGATTTCGGTCCAGGTCAGTACGGTTTTCGTCTGCATAACGATCGGCGCGGCGGGCGGACTCTTATACGAGGGGATCAGTGCGCTCCGGTCGTTTGCCGTACCCGCCGCGGTCAAAGCGGCGGCGGATGTCCTTTTCTTTATCGTTTGGGCGGGGCTTTCCTGCCTTCTTTGCACGGTTTTCGAATTGCCGCCTTACCGATTGTATATGTTTGCCGCAACAATGGCGGGCTTTTTATTGGAACGCAAAAGTTTGCATAGAATACTTGCCTTTTTTGCGGAAAAAATATATAATATATACAGGAGAAGTTTTAACCGTAACCGACGGAAACTTTTGAAAACGAATGAAAGAGGAAAAATTTAAGAAAATCGTCATAGGTGCCACGGTTACTGCGGTACTGCTTGTCGTTATCCTGGTCGTTTTCTGGATCTATCAACTCATATCCATTTCCGTCAAGGAGAATCGCATCAAAGAGTTGGAATCGCAGATAGCCTATTACGAGCAGATCATCGCGACTTCGCAGGACGAAAAAGAGTTGTACGAGGCGGAACTGTGGCTTGAATGGGCGGCGCGCCAACTCGGTATGATCAAAGAGGGAGATAAGTAAATATGAAAATATCCGCCATTGATGTCGGATCCAATTCCGTCCGCCTGCTTTTGTGGGCGGACGGTCGTACTGTCTGCAAGAAATTAAAGACGACCCGGCTCGGCGAAGGACTGTCCCTTACGGGGAAGATCACCAAGGCCGCCATTGAGAGAACGGCGGATGCGATCGCGGATTTCCAAAGAGAAGCTGTCGGATGGGGTGCGGAGCACCTGTATGTCTTTGCAACGGCTGCGGCACGCCGTGCGGAAAACGGAAGCGAGTTTGTCCGCTTTGTCCGCCAAAGGTGCGGGATCGACGTCGATGTGATTTCCGGCGAGTGCGAAGCGGAACTCGGTCTTTTGGGAGCGTTGGAAGGAAAAGACGGCGGCATGATCGACGTGGGCGGCGCAAGCAGCGAAGTGACGGTAGGAAAGGGCGGAAAGATCGTTTATGCTTCGAGTATGGATCTGGGTGCCGTCAGGCTGAAAGATTTGTGCGGCGACGACAGGCAGTCTATCCTCGAAAAGATCGAAAATGAAATCCACGTTTAC
>ERZ1106932.84-NODE-84-length-38132-cov-155.232319_pt1 | contig 38132 bp, 24 predicted proteins | sample MGYA00403665_ERZ1106932 | MGnify/ENA primary metagenome ERZ1106932 (study PRJEB35170, sample SAMEA104062448) | human gut metagenome | biome: human gut; feature: human-associated habitat; material: faeces | place: Denmark | collected 2012-08-24 ... | reverse complement strand
TCTTCCGATCTACGAGACGGAGGGGGTCACCGCCGACGGGCTCTATACCGTCGGTTGCGTTTGCCGTATCCGCCGCGCGGGCGGAATTCTGAATAACCGCGTGACGGTGGAGTCCCTTTACCGCGCCGTAGCCGAGCGTATCTTAGAAGAGGACGGGGTATTTCTTGCCGAATGTGAAGAGATCCGTTCGGTCAGTACCGATCCCGAAATGGAAGAAGCGTATTTCCGCGCCGTCCGTGCGCTCGTCAAGGACGTGTGCAAACGGGACGTTACGCAAACCGATTCGTTACTTTCGAAAGAACTGTGGTCGCAACTGGATTCCTGCGGCGAGATCGACCGCTATATCAATATGGCGGCGAGCGGTATGCGGATCAAAAAGCCCGTACGGCAGGAACTGCTCGAAGAGCGGCGCGTGCTCGAACGGCTGCAACTGTTTCAGCGTTGCGTGAGCGACGAGTTGGAGATCTCCAAACTCGAACAGAAAATTTCGACGGCGGTGCGCAAGAACATCGATCAGGCACAGAAGGAGTATTATCTGCGCGAACAACTGCGCGTCATCAAAAAGGAACTCGGCGAGGATGAAAACGACCTCGACGAACTGAAAAAGAAAGTAGAAGAGAAAGGTCTGCCCGAAAAAATGGCGGCAAAGGCGGCGAAAGAGATATCCCGTATGGAGAAAATGCAGCCCTCTTCCCCCGAATACACGGTCTCCCGTTCCTACCTCGAATGGGTGCTCGATTTGCCCTGGACGGAGGAAACGCAGGACACCGAACGCCTTTCGGACTGCGTGAAGATATTGAACGAGGATCATTTCGGGCTGGAAAAGGTAAAGGAGCGCATCACCGAATACCTCGCCGTTCTGAAACTGACGGGGAACTTAAAAGCCCCCATACTCCTTTTGGTCGTATACAGTTTCACCGACGCGACCGTGATCGGACAATGGACGGGATTTTCCTTCAAACTGTACGCGGATCTGTTCAGGGATTCTGAAATCATGGAGATCCTGTTCAACACGATCTGGCTCGCGCTCGTCGCGGCGGCACTCTCCACCATCCTCGGCACGGCGGGTGCGATCGGCATTTTCTACAGCAAAAAGAAATTTGCCGCGCCCGTCAAGGGAGTATCGCAGATCCCCGTCATCAATGCGGAGATCGTGACTGCCATATCCCTTGCGCTTCTCTTTTCGATGGTGGCGCTCTACCGCACCTATTTCTCTCTGATCGTGGGGCACATGGTGCTCTGCACCCCCTTCGTCGTCCTGTCCGTTCTGCCTAAACTCAAGCAAATGGACCCCAATGTTTATGAAGCGGCGCTCGATCTGGGGGCAAGCCCGTCAAAAGCGCTGTTCAAGGTCGTCATCCCGCAGATTTTTTCGGGAATACTCGCAGGATTTATGCTTTCGATCACCCTCTCTTTGGACGACTATATCATCACAGCCTTCACGAAGCCCCGTACTTTCGACACGATCAGCACGTACGTCTATAACGCCGTGAAGAACGGGACCAACAGTTCTACCCCTGCTCTGCGCGCCCTGTCCGCGTTGATTTTCGTCGTCATGATCGCCGCGGTGCTCGTCTTTAATCTGCGGGCGAGAAAAAGCAAGGAGGAACGCAAATGAAAAGAACCGCAAGATTTTTTGCCGCCGCTCTGGCCGCCGCAATGCTCTTTGCTTCGGTCGGGCTGCTGTCCGGCTGCGCGTCCTCCTCTTCTTCGGACAATGTACTGCACGTCTATAACTGGGAAGACTATATCAGCGACGAAGACGACGCCGAAAACGGATACCGCGACCTGATCGCCGCTTTTGAACAGGACTACAAGGAAAAGACGGGAAAAACCGTGACTGTGGAATATTCCACTTTCGGCACAAACGAAAACATGTACAACGAACTGAAAATCAATGCCGCGGGATACGACCTCGTCTGCCCTTCCGACTACATGATCATGAAAATGATCGCGGAGGGCATGGTGGAAGAATTCAGCGAAGATTTTCTGCAAAACGGCGCTTATTCGGCGTATGTGTCCCCCTATATCAAAGAACTGTTCGACAAAAACGGCTGGACCAATTACGCTGCCGCTTACATGTGGGGAACGATGGGTTACGTATATAACCCCGATTACGTGGATAAAGAAGATCTGCTGTCCTGGGCGGGCATCTGGAGCGATAAATATCAGAACAAATCGACCATCAAAGACAGTGTGCGCGATTCGTATTTCCTCGGCGTCGCATACGTTTACCGCGAAGAACTCAACAGCCTGAAAGCGGAGTACGAAGCGGGTGCAATGACGCAGGAAACATACAACGAAGCCGTAACGGAGATCATGAACCGCACGGACGAAGACACGATCGAAAGCGTCAAAGACGCGCTCATCGATCTGAAAAAGTACCTTTACGGTTTTGAGGTAGACAGCGGCAAACAGGACATGATCACGGGCAAGATCACGATCAATTTCGCCTGGAGCGGAGACGCTGTTTTCGCAATGGACGAAGCGGAAGAAAGCGATACCTACCTCAATTACGTGATTCCCGAAGAATGCAGCAATATCTGGTTTGACGGATGGGTCATGCCCAAAGGCGCGAATACGGAATTGGCGGAAGCCTTTATCAACTTCCTTTCCGAGCCGGAGAACGCAGTGACGAACATGAACTACATCGGCTATACGAGCGCCGTCGCGGGCGACGCCGTCTTTAATGAAATGCTCGACTGGTATTCCGAGGGCGAAGAGGGAGACCTCGACGAAAACGGCGATCCCCTTGTAAGGCACGACCTGAATTATTTCTTCAAGGGAACGGGCGAGATCGAAGATTATTCCATTTGGGTGTCTGAAGAGAGCCTCGACAGGCAGGTAGGCGCGCAATACCCTACCGAAGAGGTCATCGAACGCAGCGCCGTCATGCAATATTTTGACGACGACACAAACGCCGCCGTAAACGAAATGTGGGAAGAGATCAAAGGACAACCCATTCCCCTTTGGGCGTACATCGTCATCGCCGCTGTCGTCGTCATAGGGCTTCTGATCGGGCTGTCTTTCCTCTATAAGGGAAAACGAAGCGAACCCAAACCCAAAAAGGGCTATCGCGTACTGAAAAGAGGCGAATAAAAATCTCCGATCTACACATAAACATGTCGTCGGCGAAAGGAGACCGAACATGAAACAACTTATAATCATAGGCAAGGGCCCCGCGGGCATTTCCGCGGCCCTGTATGCGGTTCGGGGTGGCGCAAACGTCACCGTCGTCGCAAAGGACGGCGGCGCACTCGCAAAGGCGGACCTGATACAGAATTACTACGGATTCGAGAAAGGAATTTCCGCAAAGGCGCTCATCGAAACGGGCGTAAAACAGGCGGAAAACCTTGGCGTTACCATTTTGAACGATGAGGTTTGCGGGATAGAATTCGGGGAAAGCGGCTACGTCGTCAAGACGCTCAATTCACAGTTGGACGCCGGTGCGATAGTGATCGCCTGCGGAACTTCGCGCAATGTTCCCCCTATCGGCAACATCGACCGATTTGAAGGAAACGGCGTCAGTTACTGCGCGATCTGCGACGGATTTTTTTACAGAGGCAAAAAGGTTGCCGTCATCGGCAACGGCGGATATGCCCTGAGCGAATACCTTGTTTTGAAAAATATCATCGAAGACGTCGCTATTTATACGAACGGCCTTGCACCGGAATTTGATCGGAAAGATCAGATCCCCGTTTATGAGAAAAAGATCTCCTCTTTCGAGGGAGAAGACAGGATCTCCGAAATCGTTTTCGAAGACGGCACAAGAGAAAAAATCGACGGCGTATTTGTGGCCTGCGGTTCAGCAGGCGCGTTTGAACTTTCCAAAAAACTCGGTCTGGAAACGGCGAACAATAAGATCGTGACAGACGAAAAACGCGCGACGAATATCCCCGGAATTTATGCGGCGGGCGATTGCATTGCAGGATTGCAGCAGATCGCAAAGGCGGTCTATGACGGGATGATCGCGGGAACGGAAGCACTAAAATATCTGAAAAGAAACGGCTAAAAGTGCATATAAAAGAGGCGGGCCTTAGGGCCCGCCTCTTTTATATAAACCCCATATTTTTTCGCATTATGTCTGCCATAGTACTTGATTATTTGTCAAAAACCACTGATTTATAAATATTTTCAGCGTTTTTAAGCGTATTTTCGTCGCATTCCTCTATCCCGGCATAAGGGAAAACCAGCCCTAATTTTTTGTATTTTTCCGCACACAATTTACGAAACGGAAGAAACTGAAAAGGAATATTTTTAAGCAGCCGGGCAAGTTCCGCAATTTTTGCAGGCGTGTCGTTTTTACCGGGAACGAGTACGCAGGTCGCCTGAACGGAAATATTGTGCCGCCCGCATTCCCCGATAAACCGCCGGTATACGGAAAGGTCCTCTCCTTCCTGGTTTTTTATATCTACGATCACCCCGTCCAATACCGAAAGGATCTCTCCGTCGGCGATCTGCCCGTTCGTTTCCGCAAGAACGTGGATCCCCTGCGCATGCAGAAGATCGACGAGGGAAAGTAAAAACTTTTTTTGCAGAAAGGGCTCTCCGCCCGAAAGCGTCACCCCGCCGCGGCGAAAATACGGTTTATATTTCATAAGCCTTTCCGCCAACTCTCCTGCACGGATCTGCTCGCCCCCTTTGAATAGAGTTTCCGGATTATGACAGAAGGGACAGCGCAAATTACAGCCGGAAAAGAAGACAACGCAGCGCAATCCTTTTCCGTCCACCCCTGAACCGCAATAGACGGAATCGATCGATCCGGCCGTATTCCAAAGTTCAGACCTGTCCATTACTGCCTCCTTTTTCACGAAACCGCTGCACTCTCAAAAACTTCGCCAGCCCATTCCGATCATTTTTCCGAAAAAATCGACGCTGCAAATACCCGACCGATAGCGTAATCTCAGGTCGCCGCAGGGCGCAAAATGCCGTTTCGTCAGATTCTGCCGTGATAGGTACGCTTGAGTACTTCCAGTTGGTGCGCCCTGGACAGTTTGTGGAAGTTTACGGCATATCCGGAAACGCGGATGGTCACGTTCGGATACAATTCCGGATGCTCCATCGCGAGCACAAGTTTTTCGCGGTCAAAAACATTTACGTTGAGATGATGCGCTCCCTGCCCGAAGTATCCGTCGAGAAGATCGCACAGATTTTCCGCCCTGTCCTCCCGATCCTGCCCGAGTGCGGAAGGAACGATCGAAAAAGTATTGGAAATCCCGTCTCTGCAACAATCGTAAGGAAGTTTTGCAACGGAGTTCAGAGAGGCAAGCGCCCCGGAGACATCCCTGTTGTGCATGGGATTCGCGCCGGGAGCAAAGGGTTCCCCTGCCGCACGCCCGTCAGGCGTTGCCCCCGTCTTTTTGCCGTAAACCACGTTGGATGTGATCGTCAGCACGGAAAGCGTATGCTTTGCATTGCGGTATGCAGGCGTCTCTTTCAAGCAGGCAGAAAACTCTTCCAAAAGTTCCACCGCGATCCTGTCCGCACGGTCGTCGTCGTTGCCGTATTTGGGGAAGTCCCCTTCCGTCCGGAAATCGCAGATGATCCCCTCTTCGTTATATACGGGCGTGACCTTTGCGTATTTGATGGCGGAAAGGGAATCCACCGCAACGGACAGCCCCGCCACCCCGCACGCGAGGAAGCGTTCCACCTCGGTATCGTGAAGCGCCATCTGAATCTTTTCATAGGCGTACTTATCGTGCATGTAGTGAATGACGTTCAGCGTATTGACATACAGATTGCAGAGCCACCCGATATACTTAGAATAGGCGGCGCGCACTTTGTCATAACTGAGAACGCCTTTGAAACTCTCGCCTTCCGGCCCGAGTTGTTTGCCGCTCTTTTCGTCTTTTCCCCCGTTGAGAGAGAGAAGCAGCAATTTTGCAAGGTTGCACCGGGCGCCGAAAAACTGCATCTGTTTTCCGATCTTCATCGCAGAAACACAGCAGGCGATCCCGTAATCGTCGCCGTAGATCGGCCGCATCACGTCATCGTTTTCGTATTGAATGGAATCCGTATCGATGGATACTTTTGCACAGAAATTTTTGAAGGGCTCGGGAAGTTTTTCCGACCAAAGCACCGTAAGATTGGGTTCGGGCGCCGCCCCCAGATTGTAGAGGGTGTTGAGCATGCGGAAGGACGTCTTTGTCACGAGCGTTCTGCCGTCTTCGCCCATACCGCCGAGGCTTTCCGTCGTCCATGTCGGGTCGCCGCCGAACAGGTCGTTGTATTCGGGCGTGCGCAACTGTCGGGTGATGCGCAGTTTCATGACAAAATCGTCTATAAGTTCCTGCGCGCCCTTTTCGTCGAGCAATCCGTCATGCATATCCCGTTCGATATAAATATCGAAAAAGGTCGAGACCCTGCCCAGGCTCATGGCCGCCCCGTTCTGCTCTTTGATCGCCGCAAGATAGGCGAAGTATGTCCACTGGATCGCCTCGCGCGCGTTTGTCGCCGGCGCGGAAATATCGATGCCGTACAGAAGCGCCATTTCTTTGAGTTTTTTCAAAAAATCGATCTGCTTAAACAGTTCTTCGAGCGTGCGGATATTTTCCTCGCTCATCTGTTTTTTGCCGTAGGCGCGGCGGTCTTTTTCCTTTTCCGCGATCAGTCTGTCCACCCCGTACAGCGCGACTCTCCTGTAATCGCCGATGATCCGCCCCCTGCCGTATGCGTCGGGCAGTCCGGTCAGAAGCCCCGCATGGCGCACCGCTTTCATCTCGTCCGTATAAACGTGGAAAACGCCGTCGTTGTGCGTGGTTTTATAACTGAATTCCTCCTCTACCTTATCGGAAAGTTTGAATCCGTATGCCTCGCACGCCTGCCTTGCCATGCGGATCCCGCCGAAAGGATTTACGCCCCGCTTTAAGGGTGCGTCCGTCTGCAACCCCACGATGATCTCGTTTTCCCTGTCGACGTAACCTGCGGGATAGGTCAAAAGAGAGGATACACGCTCGGTATCGACGTCGAGCACGCCGCCCTTTTCGCTCTCCGCTTTCAGCAACCCGTTGATTTTGTCCATCAGGCGCGCCGTGCGCTCCGTAGGGCCGGACAAAAATTCGGCTCCGCCTGTATAAGGCGTGTAATTTTTCTGAATGAAATCGCGCACGTCAATGTTGGTTTCATACGATCCTTTGTTAAAAACCGTCTGCATTCAAATGCCTCCGTTGAAAATTTTGCCGAATAAAAAAACCTGCGCAGCCGTTTTGACAACTGCCCAGGTGGTCGGCGATCTTCTCCGTTCGTTCCCCTGCGGTCATTCCGCGTTTTCCACCAGTCACGAACGGCGGTTTACACAACATATTGTGCCGTGCAGATTTTTGAATACACATATAGTATATACATTCGATCTGATTTTGTCAAACAAAAAGGGGCAAAGAACGGGGAATATTTTTGGCGGGATTTCCGAATCAAAATTGTTGCAAATGTCATTTTTTATATGAGACCGCCGACCGCCCGGGCAGGCATTTCGGATCCCCTTTCCCAAATTGAAAATTTGTATTTTTTTCGATACAAAATCCTCCGAAAATACTTCTTTCCGGACGAATATTTTCTACAATCGATTGACTATTTTGCACGTCGATGATATAATATATTAGGGTAGTTTCTTTCAATATTTCTGTTCGTTTTTTATCGTTTTTGACCTACGGTTTTTGCGATTCTGCCCCTCAGAAAATCGGTCTTTTGACCAAAATCCGAAAAGATGCCGGCAACCGTTTTCCGGTTCAATTCCTGCGGCATCTTCTAAAGAGGCATATCTTTATGGAGCAAGCAAAATGGATCGCAGCGCCTGAAAATTTCGGTTGCTGCCCCTCTTTCCGCAAGCAGATCGGCATCGGAAAAAAGGTGAAAAAGGCGACTTTGCGCGCGACCGCAATGGGCTGTTACCGCGCCATGATCGACGGCAAGAGCATTACGGACGGCGTTTTTATGCCCGGATGGACGAACTACAAACACTTCGTTCAGGAACAGACCTACGACGTGACGGCATTTTTTGACAAAGATTCCGCACAACTGGAATTTTTACTCGGCGACGGGTGGGCTTGCGCGGAAATGCTGGGCTGGTGCAGCAAAGACCGCCCCTATGCGCAGACGCCTTCCGTTCGGGCAACGCTTACGCTCGCCTATGCGGACGGAACAAAAGAGAAGATCGTGACCGACGAAAGTTGGGAAGTATGGACGAGCAAAATCCTCTATTCCGAACTGTATTTCGGGGAAACGCAGGACGCACGCATCGTGCCCGAAAAGAAAGGGAACGCGCGGACCGTATCCGTCAAAACCAAAGTGATCGGACAGATCGGGGAAAAAGTGGTTGCGGACGAGACAGTCTATCCCCGCGCATTTATCGTGACACCTAAGGGTGAGCGCGTGATCGACTTCGGCCAGAATATGGCGGGCTGGGTGCGCGTGCGCATTCACGGAAAACGAGGGCAAAAGATCTCTTTCGTACCCGCGGAGATCCTCGATAAAGACGGGAATTTTTACAATGAAAACTATCGGCAGGCGACGAATCTGTGCACCTATACCTTGAGCGGCGGAGAGGATGAATTTTTGCCGGTATTCAGTTTCCAGGGCTTCCGCTATATCCGTTTGGACGAATATCCCGAAGAGACGGTCGACCTTGGCTGTTTCTCCGCACTCGCGCTGCATTCGGATCTGAAACGCACCTGCCGCTTTGTCAGCGGAAACGAAAAGATCAATCAACTGTACAGCAATATCGTATGGGGACAGTTGAGCAACTATATCGACGTACCCACCGACTGCCCGCAGAGGGACGAACGCCTGGGATGGCTGGGCGACGCGCAGGTCTTCTGCCGCACCGCCGCCATCAATTTTGACGTGGACAGATTTTTCCATAAATGGATGAAGGATCTTGTGCACGACCAAAAGAAGGACGGCAGCATTGAAGGCGTGTCCCCGAAAGCGGGCGAACTGAGTACCCGCGTCTCCTCGGGCTGGGGAGACGCGCTCACCATCTGCCCCTGGGAAATTTACAGGGCATACGGAGACAAGGCCATTCTCGCCGAATGCCTGGACAGCATGGAGAAATGGGTGGCGTATATTAAAAATACGGGCGACGATCCTTATCTTTGGAATACGGGCGGCCACTACGGCGATTGGCTGGCGACCGACGCCCCCTACGGCACCTATGTCGGCGCGACGGATATCGGCCTGATCTCTACAGCGTTTTATGCGTACTCCGTTGACCTGGTGATCGCCGCAAGAGAGGTTTTGGGAAAGGACGCATCCGAATATAAAGTTCTCCGCAAAAAAATCGGAGAAGCGTTCGCAAAAGAATATACCGAAAACGGATTCCCCAAGGGTGAACCTGCGCTCATCGGCAAGGCGGATAAACCTACCTGCTATACGCAGACGGCGCTGGCGCTGATGCTGCATTTCGGCCTGTGCGAGAAAAAGGACAGACAAAAACTTACCGATGCGCTCGTATCCCTCATCGAGCAATGCGGCGGAAGAATGTCCACAGGATTTTTGGGCACCCCCTACATTTTGCACGCACTTTCAGCCAACGGGAGATCGGACGTCGCCTACGATCTTCTGTTCCAGGAAAAAGCACCTTCGTGGCTGTTCTCCGTCAACATGGGCGCAACCACGATGTGGGAACATTGGGACGGCATCGACGAGAACGGAAGGATCTGGAGCAAGGACATGAACTCCTTCAACCACTACGCTTACGGCGCCGTTTTCGATTGGATCTTCGGCGTCAGCGCGGGCATCACCCCTATCGAAGCGGGGTATAAGAAAATTTCGATCTGCCCGCATCCGGATCGGCGTTTGGGATTTTCTGACATTGCGTTTGAAACAAAATACGGTACTCTGCGCGCGGCTTGGCGTTATACGCAGGATTCCGTTCGCTATGAATATGAGATCCCGAGCGGTGTAGAAGCGGAGATCTCTCTGCCGGACGGGTCGCACTATGCGGTTTGCGGCGGAAAGCATGTGATTTGCCGCCCGCTTTGAAATTTTTGATTCATAGACAAAAATCCGGCTCCCGAAAATATTCGGGAGCCGGATTTTTTAATCGATGACGTTCTACACGCGCCGTTTAAAGAGAGCAAATAAAATCTAAGTAAGTCCAATTTGTGCTTTTGTACATACCCTGCCGTTTTCAAATCCTACCGTTACAATTTTCGTTCCGGACGCATTTTGCCATGTGTAATATTCCAAGGTATAACCTTCAAAACTGCTGCTCACATCCAATTGCCCGGGAGAATCGAAAATTTCTGCAACCTGCGAATAAGTCATACCGTTATGTATTTTTAAATAATTATCATAAGTCAAGGCACCGGAGGTTTCGCAAGATACAATAGCAAAAATAATATAAGCGAACGTAAAAACAATAATTATAATACTGATTAAAGATATGAGAACTTTTGCAGTTCTGTTATTCGGCGGAGAAGCCGCTGCGACAGACGGCCCATTATAAATCTTGCGATCTAATATTTCATTTGATCCTTCTTTTGCTTCTTTTTTCGTCTCACCCTCTTCATTTTCTATTTGTGATATTTTATTCTCTGCTGACAAATTATCTTGTAAATTTTTTGCTACACTGCTTAATGCGGATATTGAATATGCTCCGTTCAATTGTAAATTTGCTAAATTTGCAACACCGGAATCAACAACTTGCAAGATATCCAAATAAAAAGAACCTACATTTTCCTGAGAAAGCCGCGCATGACATTTTTCACACATAAATTCTATCGTTGAAGATGAAAACCCCGTATTAATTTTTAATAACCAATGTGCGGGCCTGCCACAAAACGGACATATCGGCAATTTACTGTCTATTGCCTTCTGAGGAACACTGTTTATAATTCCGTCATATCTCTTAAACATAATTTGTTACCCTTAAAAAACATAAGTAAATATAAACATAACCATTACAAAAATACCGCAAATCAAGCCTATAAACGCACCGCGCCGACGATATCTCCGCAAATCTTCGTCTCTTCCTTCTTCACGTAATTTCCGCGTGAACCATAGCGCAAATACGATCGTTATAATGCCAAGAATTGTTGCTAAAATACTAAATAAAAAAGCTATCATTTCAAATTCTCCAAAATTATTATATAGGAAAATTTCCTATATGTCAAGTAAAATATATGATTTTTCCCTATAATAAATGTCATGAATATAAAAGAAACGATCGGAAACAATTTGCGCCTTGCGAGACAGGCCAAAAACCTGACGCAAAAAGAAGTTGCGTCTATCCTCAACAAATATCAGCCGGATTACTCACAATATGAAACGGGGAAAATTGAATTGGATTACGAAAAAATTGTTATATTATGCAAATTACTTGATATTACCCCCAATGAATTATTTGACGGGTTATTTTAAATCAATTTAAAAGGACGGCCTTAAAGGCCGTCCTTTTGTGTTTATTCTTTATTGCTTAAACGTATGGTGGTTAAGAAGACAATCTTTTCAGTGTTGTTCAGGCAAAATCAGAAATCCATTTCCATGCCGTCATATGAGATGATGACGCCATGTTTTTTTCCTTCGACGATCAGTTCGTCATAGGTGTTTGCATTGTGCGTGAAATGATTCGCCACGATGACCGTTTTATCGTCGATCAGTTTTTCGTCGCGCAAACGCTCAATCACTTTCAGATTCGTTTCAAGCCCCATATGACCGCGCGTCCAGCCGCCACCGACGAGCCCGCCCGTGCAATCGAGGGAGATCAGGTCAAACACGCCCCCTTCCTTTTTCAAAAGATCCCAGGACGCATCGGGGAACCAACCGGTATCGTGCGCGTAAAGCAACTTTTTGTTCCCCTTTCTGATCGAATAGAAGACGGGCGAACTCGAAGAATCGTGATCCGCCCAAAGGGGCAAAACCTCGTAATCGCCGGCGGTAAATTTTTTGCCCGCTTCGACAAGGGATATTTTTATGAGTTTTTTCGTGCTGTCGCCGAGTTTGTTGTTCAGATGGTCATACCCCGCCTGCGCGGAATAAAAATGCAGGCCGTTATGCCCGTGCGTAAAGGCAGGATCTGCCTGGATCGCGTCTTCGGGATAGAGGTGGTCGGAATGATCGTGCGTGATCAGGCAATAGCGGATCTTCTGCCAATCCAGCCCGAAACGGTGGGTGTGCCAAAGCGTATCGGCGGGAAAATCGAGCAACAGGTCCTCGTCCACAAGCGCCTGCGAGCGGGAACGCATGTTCCTTCCGCCAAGTTCGCGGGACTTTCTGCAAACATCGCAATTACAAAACAGTGCGGGAATCCCTTCATAAGCGGCTGTTCCCAAAAATTTAATTTTCATAAAAATCTCCTTTCGCGATTTTTTATACCTTGTCTGTAAGTTGTTCCACTTTATCCCGATCGGGAAACGCATCGATCGCTCCCTTTCCGCATGCCGTAAGCGCGCCGCAGACGTTCCCCTTCCGCAGTATCGCGGGCCAGTCCTGCGAGCCGCTGCCGAGCGCGCTCAGAACGCCGGCAAAAAAGGCGTCGCCCGCGCCCGTCGTATCGACGGCGTCGATCTTCAATGCAGGTTGGCTGTAAATTTTTCCGTACGCCGAAACCATGCTGCCCTTCGCGCCCAACGTTACGAAAATGATCTTTTTTCCTTCCGCATCGAGATCTTCGAGCATTTCCGCGACCGTTTGTCCACAGGCAAACAGGGCGATCTCCTCTTCGGAAAATTTGACAATGTCCGCAAGGTCGATATACTTTTTGTAAATGCGGACCGCCTCCTGTTCGCTTGCGAAGATATCGTCGCGATAGTTTACGTCGAAACTGACCTTTTTTCCCGCAAGGGCCGCCTTCCGGATGAGGCGGTCGGCAAAGTCTCTACCCTCCTTTTCGGAAAGGGGCAAAGAACCGATATGGACAATATCCGCAAGTTGTGCGATCGTGTCCGTCTCTTCCTGCGGCAACATAAAGTCCGCCGTGTTTTTACGGAAAAAACTGAACTTCCGCTCTCCCGCTTCGTCCAATTCGACAAAGGCAAGCGTGGTATTGCGCTCGCCGCTTTTTTTGCAGCAGAGATAATCAAACCCCTGCCGCTTTGCAAAGCCGGCGAGAAAATCCCCGATCAGATCGTCTCCGACGCAGCCGCAAAAACCGCATTTTACCCCGAGTTTTTTTAACCCGCACGCCACATTGAACGGAGCGCCGCCGGCATACCTTTCATAGGTGACGAGGCCGTTTTTTTCCTTTCCGATCAGATCTGCGAGTATTTCTCCGACACTGATGATCATATTCACATCTCCCTGTATTATCCGCGCAAGAGGTCAGCCAATACCTGGCCGTCGCAATCGAAAAACGGTATTCCCATCGCTTTGGCAAGCGTAGGGGCAAGATCGTAAATTTTACCGCTTTCGGCAATCACGTTTTCTTTGAAGGCGGGGCCTTTCGCGCAAAATACGGGCTGCGGGCCCTTGTGCGGCATATGGCCGTGCGTGGCCGCTCCCTGACGATAATCGGAAGGGTCGCGTTCGGAACGATGGACGTGCGAGCGATAATCGTCGCCGAATCCCGTGATCCCGTCCGTTTCCACGATAAAGGAAAAATCTCCCCATATGCTGTAACGCTCGCGCGCCTGCTGCCTGTCGAGCACCTCTCCGATCCCGCAAAGGCCCTCTTTGGCCATGCCGCGAAGCGCCAACGCCACTTCTTTGGTAAATTTTTCGTCGCCGGGATCCTTCAATATGATATAGGAGGAAAATCCCTGCGAAATGCCCCAGACGGACCAATCTTTCAGATTGCCGTCGGAATCCGTCTCTATCCAGCCGAGGTCGGCAAAGAGCGCGTTGAGATTCACGATGCGCCGCATATCCAACTGCCCGTGATCGCTGACGAGAATAAAATTGAATTTTCCCGTATAGCCGGCCGCTTCCATTGCGCGGCAGACGATGCCGATCATATCGTCGGTGACTTTGACGGCCTGCTCTACGCCCTCGCAGAACACGCCGCCAGCATGACGGGCGCCGTCGACGTTGGCGGGGTGCAACATACAGAGGTCGGGCGCAAAGCGGCGTATGATCTCGGCGGCGCAATCTGCAACGAAATAATCGCACCCGGGATGCACGCCCGTCCTTACCATTTCGTTTTTATATTTTTCGACGATCTCGAGCACTTCCGCACTGCTGCCCTGCCCTTTCAGCGCCTCTGCGATGGGAAGGTCGGGCGCGGCGCCCGGCCACTCGTTGATCAGCCAGTCGACGTCGGGATGATTTCCCGTAACGGGCCAAAAGACGCTCGCCGTCGTAAGGCCCGCGCGCTTTGCCGCCGTAAAAATATCGGGCACTTTCACCTTAGACCGATCCAACACCCAGGGATGCTGCATGACGGCGGGCTCCAGTTTTTCGTAATTTCCTAAAATCCCCGTCTTACCGGGCGTACAGCCTGTAGACATTGCCGTATGCGCCGCATACGTGACGGAGGGATAGACGGAAAGCATGCTTTTCGTGCGCGCTCCGCCCGATACGTACTTTCTGTAATTGGGGAGCGTTTCCAACAATTTCAGATCTTCAACGACCAAAGCATCGGCCGACATCACGATAAATTTCTGATTCATTTTTCCTCTATACAGCGGCGGACGACGGCGGGCAAATCGCGCATGTTGGTGATCTTGCAAAAGCAAAGATCGAGTTTTTGCCTGAATTTTTCATCGCTGACCGCATCGTACCCTATACAGGGAATGTGCGCCGCGCAAGCCGCGCGCGCGCCCGTGTCGGAATCTTCTACGGCAAGCGCTTCTTCCGCCTGCACGCCCAAAAGGCCGAGCGCCCTTATATACACGTCGGGTGCGGGTTTTGCCGCAGCGACCTCGTTCCCGCAGGCGGTATCGTCAAATTTGTCTTTCAGCCCCGTGATCTTGAGTATCTTTTCCACGTACATGCGATCGGAGGAGGAGGCAACCGCCGTTTTCAGCCCCATTGCCCTGACCGCGTCGATCGCGGCGGGCACGCCGGGGTTCGGTTGCAGCCCGCTGTTTTGGGCAATATCCAATAAAATTTCAAATTCTGCCAAGGTAAGTTCTTCGGCGGTCTTTGAAAGGCCGCACTCTTTTGCGACTTCTCCCCAATATGTACGCTTGCTTTTTGCATATGCGCGGGGAGAAAGCGCCGCCACGTCTAACCCCAGTTTTGCCAGCAAAACATCGCGCGATTTTTCGTGCAGGGGTTCTGTATCGGCTAAAACGCCGTCTAAATCGAAAATAACTGCTTTTATCATAAAACTTTAACCGTAAAAATCTGTGCCCTACAGGCACTTTTCAGTGTGTTTTGCGGAGGAATGTTCCGCTTTTTATTAGTATACTATATAAAATTAAATTGCACAAGCAAAACAAAAAAATTGCCGAGAAAACAGAAATAATGCGGCGGCAGATGCCGCCGCATTACCCCATTTACCCAAACCGCATTTTCTGCGGTTCATTTGTTTTTATGCACTTGCCGCCGTTACGACAATGTCACCGTTGAACAGGATGTTTCCGCTGCCGTCTTTCGACCAGATCGTGGAATCAAATCCGCTCAGATCTTCTCCGCTGCAAGCAGCAGTTTCCGTTGCATAAATGCGGCAATTTTCCGCATCGGGAGAGGTGGATTCCGTTCCGGTACCGCCGTTATTTGCCATGATCTTATTGCTTGCGGTAATCACAAGGACATCTTCCCACGTATTAGTGCGGACCATTCCGAGCACAGAGTCTGCTGCCTTAACGTTGTCACGCAGGGTAACTTCGAACACGCAATCTTTGATCGTTGCGCCTTTGGATTCATAGAAAATTCCCGTATACCAGTAACCGGTAACACCCAAGGAGCAAGACATATACACGTTTTCGAGCGTGCCGGTCAGGAAATCGCAGAGCGCATTCGAACCGCGGGGATGCGAGCCGTCATCAGCCTGATCATTCGCATAAATATCGATTAAAGCGACATTTTTAATTGTGCCGGTCACGTTACCGAACATACCCGTCCGACCTACTTTTACACCGGTGATGGAATTTCCCATTCCGTTAAATGTACCGCTGAAAACGTTGCCGCAACCGGAATTATCGATATAATATCCGCCAGTCACGTAATCGCCCATTACAAATTCAGCATCCTGCGAAAAGTCGAGATCCGCCGTAAGCACGTAGTACCCGCTGACCCCGGCGCCGGCGCCAGTTGCCGCTTTCAAAGCACTGTCAAGAGCCTTCAAACCGTCATTATCAGCGATTGCAACATCGGCGAGAATAATCGGAAAATCATACGCATTATCTGCGGTTCTGACCCTGATATATTTTTCGCCCGAAGCAGTCGCAATAATATCCGTCATTGTGAGCGAAAGAGATGTATCCGTCGCCTTTGCAAAGGTAATCGTCTTCCCTTCCGCGGTTTCAACAACCTCGGTTACAGCATCTGCCGTAAGCCCGCTCACTGCAGAAAGATCGAGCGTGAACGTCTGATCGCCGGAAGTTTTCAGAATCAAATCCGCCTCTTTGTCGACTTTGACAGGCGCATTCACAACGATTTTACCGTTGAAGAGAACATTCCCGTTATTGTCTTTCGACCAAATTGAGGAGTCAAAGGAAGCAATATTAATCCCTTCTGTTGCCAATGCTCCGTTTGTATAGATGGTAACCCCTGTAGGCGCAGTTGCCGAACCTGCGGAATGGATTTTTGTCGACGAGGTAATCAAAACGACGTCGCTTGCACTTACGCTCGAATCCCAGTAGCCGAGAACCGTAGCATTGGCATCGATCGTTACGCCCGAAGCCTGTTCGACTTCAAAGATACAATCGATCAACGTGCCATAATTCTGACGGAAGATACCCGAATATGACCACCGACCAATTCCGCTCGTACCGCTGATATAGATATTCTGCGCAGTCCCGTGGAAAAATTCGGCAAAAATGCTTGCGCCGTTCGGCGTATTACCGCCGTCCGTCTGATCTATCGTGCTGACTGCATCAATGATCGCCAAATTCTTGATCACGCCATTTTCCTGCACATTTTTGAACAAGCCCATGTCGCCGGTCGTCATGCCGGTAATGCTGTGGCCCAATCCGTTGAACGTACCGTCAAAGAAACCGTGCGCAACCGTTCCGCCGAACACGTGCGTACTTTCGCTAAGGTCGATATCCGCCGTGAGCACATAGTAGCCGGTCAGACTACCTTCCGTAGGTACGGGGGGGAGTCCTTCTGCAGCCGAATAACTATAAATCTTTTCTTCAAATGCGATCAAGCCGGCTTCGTCGACAATTTCTTCATCGGCAAGGATGAGCGGGAAGTAATACTCCGTATCCACCGTTTCCACGATGATATACTTTTCTCCCGAAGAAGTTGCCGTGATGTCCGCCAACGTGAGCGTCAGAGAAGTATCGGACGCCTTTGAGAAGGTGACTGTCGCTTCCGCATCACCGTTTTCTACCGACACCGCGATAACATCGTCAGCATCGACAACGCCGGAAATATCGAGCGTGATCGATTCGTCGGAATCCGTCTTGATAACGACTGTAGCATCTTTGTCGGCATATTCGATTACCTTTCTCACGACGAGCGTGCTTTCAACATTCGCATCGGGGAAGAGGGCGCTGCTGCCGACAACGGTGATTTCTGTACCTTCCTCTACCGTCGAATCGACCGTGAGCACATTGTCTACCAACGTAACGCCGGAAATTTCGTCCTTCAGCGTGTACGTTGCGGGGAACTTTTCTGCATAATCAGAGCCGTTCTTCAATGTAAGAGGAGTGTTCATGCGCACTTCGGTCAGAGAAGAATCGAGCGAAAGAATTGCATTCGTATCATAACTTGCTTCTACCATTGCGGCCGCAGTTTTGAGCACGGGATAGCCGAGCCCGTCGAGCGTCGTCCACACGTCGGAATCAAAGCCGGAGAATTCGTTCCCTTCCGCAAGCCATGCGGCAAGTTCTCCGTATCCGTTGCCGAACGAATCGACGGTCCTGCCCGCATTCGGGTTATCGGGATCCTTTTCCAGAATCAGATCTGTATCGGTCAGGTAGTTCAGGTCGCTCGTATCTCTGTTCACGCCGCGCCCGCCGTACTCGTTGCCGATCGAGGAGATCCAATTTGACCAGCCTGTAGCGAGCCAGTCTTCTGGATCCGAAGAAACAAACCGTCCTCTGCCGTTGATCGAATACAGATTCGTAACATTCGCGTATTCGCCTCTCACGGCATAAGCGGTACATCTGGCCACGCCGATGATGACGCCGCCAAAACTATTCGGGTTATACGACCAATCGTCGAGCACTGCAAATATGTTTTGCATTTTCGCGCTTGTGGAAAGCGTAGACGTTACCAAAGTCGTCGAAGTAGTACCCGCCTGGGAGTAAGAACCGTTCAGAGCATCGCCGCTGCCGTCGCCGTTGACGATTTCGCCCTTGATGAAGATATCGGAAATTTCGCCTTCGTTGAGCGTCGCGACGATGCCGCCCTTCGCCCCGTCGATCGTTGCGTCAACGATCGCAAGGTTGGTTACCACGCCATCGGAAGTGATGTATGCGAACATGCTGCCGAAATCTTCGGTAATCTTGAAGTTGGAAAGAGTGTAGCCTTTGCCGTCGAACGTGCCCGCCCACTTATCCGTAAATACATACGAACCTGCGGAACCGGTGTATTCGCCGATACCGTTATAGGTGGCACCTTCGAGATCGATGTTCGCACCGAGGTAAATGGTACCCGTGAGCGTATCGCCGTCTGCCGTGAGATAATCTTCCATGCCGATAAACTGATCTTTCGTGGTGATCGTGGCATAGACAGTGACCAAAACATTGTAACGGGTGGTCTCGTCAAGAATGGAAACATACCGTTCACCCGTCGTGAAGTTCGCAAACTGATTCAAAGGAATGGTAACGGTGGTGCCATCCTGCGTAAATCCGTCGAGTTCTTCGCCCGTAGCGCCGTCGAGCACTTTGGAAACAGTAGTAAGCCCTTCGATGGTGATCTCGACATTGCCGTCGGTCGCAAGCATATCCAGAGAGACGTCCGCCGTCTGGTCGATCACTTCGAGATTTCTGGAGTAAGCGGTAAAGGTCGTCTCCCACGTGTCAAACTCGCCGTCGCCGACCGTCGCCACGACCGTGAACTGCACCTCTTCCTCTGTCATGTCAGCACCGGTGACCGTGATGATACCGGTAGAAGAATTGATCGAAACGCCGTCGATCGTTTCCTTAATGGAATACTCTACAGCGGAGCCGTCGGGAGCCGCAACCGTGACCTGCGTCGTTCCGGAATACGCTTCCGTGCTTTCGTTGGTGATACGCACGCTGTAGACGAGATCGTCTCTCGATTCGAGAAGATCAACAATTTTTGTGGGCAGAGGCACGCCGAACGTAGTGTCGTCAGCCCAACCGGTAAAGCCGGAGAAATCTGCGTTTTCGTTGCTCAAAAGGCCTGCGAGCGTCTTTTCAAGCAGAATGTTCGTATAACCAGTAGTATTGGACATGTTTCCGTTCCCCTGATTTACGATATACGCAGGCGCATCGTCGGTCAGGCAGATGCCGTACGCATTTTCCATCAAAACAGCGCCCGACGCATCGTTACGGCCGATGATGACGGCATCCCATTCGCCGAAATCAAAGTCTTCCATGATGACGAGGACGTTGCGGATGACCGCGGAAGTTGTGCCCGTCTTCATGCAGATCATGCCGTTCGGGCCCCAATTTGCTGTCTGCAGACCGCGCGTGCCGTGAACGATGACGTTTTCAATGGTGCCGTTCACAAAGCCTGCCACGACGCCCGTGCCCTGATTTGCAAGGTACGCATTGACGAACGCGACGTTTTTGACCACGCCGAAGGTGCCGACCGTGCCGATAAAGCCGCTATTGTTGTTGGCTACCGTCATGCCGCTGATAACGTGATTTTTACCGTCAAACGTGCCCATGAAGCCGATGCTTGCGCCGTTTGCATCGCCCATTTGATGGTAGCCGCACCATGCGGGGATCGTCTTGTTATAGTCGATATCGTTGCCGAGTTCGAAATAACCCATGAAATAGTAGGCGTCCGCATCGGTCGCGGGATCGGTCAGCGAGTAATCTTCCATCTTATCGAGATCGTCCGGCGTTTCGATGATCTTCGTGATCATAAGAACGGGGATCTCGTACGTGCAGGTTGCCGTCTCCAATGCATAGATACGCTCGCCCGAATAGATCTCCGCTTTCGTGAGCAGGATAGAACCATCGGAAGCCGAAATAGTCAAAGTAACGCTTTGTTCCGTATCTCTGACGGACGTAATGTCGTCTGCCGCAACGTCTTCAAATACCGCAGTCAGATTGGTAAGGGGCAGAGCGACCGTCGCGGAAGAAGTATCGAGCGCGTCGATCTCTACCTCGGTCGTTGTCGTCTCTACTTCAACAACGGGCTTGGAAACGGTGACCGTACACTCAGCCGTGAAGGTCTGACCCGCCACAGAAGTATACGTTACCGTGATCGTGACGGGAGAGGTCGTCAGTTTGAGTGCAGAAATCAAGCCCTCGTCGCTGACAGAGACGGAATCGCTGTCGGAACTGGCGAACGTGACATTCTCCAAAGAGTCAATGTCGATGCCGTTGTCCGTGATCGTTGCTACCAGTTGATGCGTGGTCGCGAAATCTTCCGTCGGCGCGCTGATGTAGAGCGCAAGATTCGTAACATCGAGCGAAATGGTCACGTCGTCCACAACCGTCACATTGACCGGCGTGGATACCGTCCAATCGTAATAGGTCGTGGAAACGGTGATAACCGCAGGATCATTCTGCGCGGTTACTTTTAACGCCGTGATCGTACCGTCGGAAGAAACCGTGATATAGTCGGTATCTTCGGTCGCGTACGAAATGGTCAGGCCGCTCAGCGTCTTGCCCTTGTACTCAACGGTCGGAGCAAGCGTCTGCTCGTCGTTAACACCAAGTTCAAGGCTGGTCGAAAGACCCACAAACGAGGGGCGCGCCCCCGTTTCGTCGACAGTTACCGTGCACTGCGCGCTTGCATCCCCCACACTTGCCGTGATCGTTGCCGAACCGTCCTTCAAGCCCACGATGTTGCCGTCCTGATCGACAGATACTGTCGCCGAATCGGATGAAGACCACGTAGGATCTTCCGTCGAGCCTGTAACGGTGGCTTCCAGCGTAGCCGGCTCGTACAAGTCGAGCGAAAGCGTCTGCTGGCTGAGTGTAACAGTTACATCACCCGAGTTGCCGCCGTCATCCGTTTTGTTGTTGCACGCCACAAAGATACAGCACGTTGCAAGCAACATACAGACAACAAGAAGCAAAACTCTCACTTTCTGTTTCATCTCTTCTCCTCCTACAGATTATTTAACGGCGCGCGCGTTCGCCGCGCGCCGTTATTGCCTTTTATTATTATTCCGCCGCGCTTTTTACGCCGCGAGAACGGTCACTTCTATCGACTGTTCGAGCGAATAGTCGTAATACTGTGCCGAAACCGTGACCGTAACGGTACCCGCCGCAACGGCCGTGATCACGCCGTTTTCAAACGTAGCGATCTGCGCGTCGTCCGTCTGGTACGTGAATTCGGCCTCTACGCCGTTCCCCTTATAACTGACCTGAGGCTCGACTTTATATCTGCCGCCGATCTCAAGAGTCACCGTACCCGATTCGGGAAGCCCGTTCATGACGGGCACCGCGCCCGTCGACTGAACGGTGATCGTGCAGGTTGCCGAATTGTCTCCGACTGCTGCCGTAATGGTCGCCGTACCGTTTTTCAAAGAGGTCACAACCCCGTCCGCTACCGTAGCGACGCTCGCGTCGGAAGTCGTCCACTGAACCGTGCCCTCCGTGTCGGAAGTCACGCTCAGCGTAACTTGTTCGTACAGGTCAAGTGAATATGCAGAATAGTTGAGCGTCAGTTCCTCCCCCGTATCGCTTTGCGTGTTATCGTCAGCCTTTTTGTCGCAGCCGGCAAACGCAAAGAGAGACAGAGCAAGCGCAAAAACAACCAAAAGTAAAATTTTGCTTTTTATTTTCATAGTTTTTTCTCCCGATTTTTCCCGCGGTTGAATTCCTGCAGAGCCAGGAATTCAACCGCGCATCGACTGCTTAAATGCCCCACTCCGTCCAAAGGGTAGAGATATCCGAGGACTCGGAAAACTTGGTCAGATTCATACGCTCGCAATCGTCGCGGAAAGATTCCTGCTCCGCAAGGAGATCGGACGCCGTGAATCTGGAACTATAATTGTTGATCTTCAGGAAACGATACGCAATGCTCTCGATGCAGATACGATCGTACATCGTGCTGTAACGGGCGGGATCCGTCCGCTGCAGCGAATCGATCGCCGCATACGCTTCGTCGATCTTATCCAGCATCGCGTTCAGCGTGCCGATCGGCCAGTACTGCGATCCGTAATACCTGCCGCCGATCGCCCCTCCTACACCGAGATATTCTTCGATATACGCGAAATGCGTGCGGTACATGTTGAACAATTCGCGCATGGGCTCTGCGGCCTCTGCATAATAGTTTTCAAAGAACTCGTCGATCAGATCGTTCATGTTCTGCGAGGCATCCCACTGCAATTCGCTGTTCAGGTACGCTTTCAGCCTGCCCCAGCCCGTGGAGTTATAGTTGTTGTACTGTGCCTGGTCGAACATGTAACTGCCGCCGTGATTCAGCGCGAACCAGTAGTTGCCCTGCATGCTGTTGAAACTGTTGTACGGATACAGATAGTAACTGAAGTTCGTGCTGTAGATCCACAGATACAGTTTATCGCTCAATGCACGCCAGCCTTCCAAAGTCGTCGCGACGTTGCTGTTCTCCTCTTCATAGAAGGAATGGCTGTAATCCGCAAAGATAGGCGCATAGAATACGCTTACGTTATCGCGGCAGATCACGGAATCGTCGATCGGCTGATATTCGCCGTCCACCAATTTTACGGGCGCGGTTTCCGTCTTGTGATATGCAAAGAAGCAGATATTGATGTCGCGCGTCTGTCCGAGCGCTTCATAATGTGCCTTCACACCGTCAGAGATCTTGTTGCAGAACTGCACGATCGTCGCCGCGTCCGTGCCGTATTTTTCCTGCTGTTCATTGCAGGCGGTACATTCGCACCATACGTTTACGTCTTCCTGCGTGATGGTGATGTTATATATATCCGGATTCGCATCGAGATAGGAAATGAAATTCGCGAGGAAAGTTTCGTAAAGTTGCTCCGCTTCTCCACCCGGTTCATCATCTCCGTGCGCCAGGAAACACAGTTGCTGGGGCGAGGATGAACTGTCATACCAATCGGGATGATCTTCCAGATAATCGTCGGGCGGGAGATATTTGAAGGTGTTGTGCCAGTAATTTCCGCCCACCGAAATCCATACGTCTCCCTCCTGATTCATGCGCATACGGTTTGCCGTCGTTTCGTTATATCTGACAAAGCCGTACTGCGTCATGCGGTATTCAAAGTCGGGAATATCCGTAATGTCAAAATCGTACAACTTTATAGACGTCTTTTCGTCGCAAACGCTCATATCCGAACTGTACGTACGGAAGTTTACCAAACGGTACAGCAATTCGTAAGAACCGAACAGGACGCCCGATGCCGTCTCGCCGATCAGAAAGATGCTGTCGCCTTCCGTTTTGATCTGAAAGCCCGAATAACCCACATCTTCCGTCAGCGTCACGCCCGCCTGCTCTGCAAGCGTCGTATCCCCCACGGAGATGTATTTGGAATCGGAAGAATAAGTCAGTCCTTCGTCCGTAACTTTTTCCAGACGCACACCCGTCGACTCCTCGATCCAATAACGGATCTCGTCCGCCGCGGTGCTTTCGTCTGCTTCAAAGTCGGCAGGATATACGATCTTGTAATCGCTGGTTGCCCCTTCTACGATATTCTTGCCCGTAGAAGTATAATTGTAAATGTGCGTGCCGCCCTCGTAAGGAACTTCTCCGTTCGAGGTATCGATCGTACCCGTAGCGGATTGCCCCCCGCTGCCGCCCTCTTTTGAACAGGCGGCAACTGAAAACAACATCGTCAGGCAGCACAGTATTGCGATGATCCTTGATTTTTTCATCTCGTCAATTCTCCTCCGCCGTTATGGTCATTTCTACGATTGCGATATTGCCGGCAGCATCGCGCGCGGTGATATATACCGTGTACGTTCCGGCCCAATCCGCTTTGAAGGAATTCGATCCTTCGGGCAAAATCTCCACTCTGCCGATCGGAGTCAGTATTTCAACATATACGCCGATCTCTTCCGCAGGGGTCTCGTTATCGGTGACCGTTACAGAAGGGATAACGATCACGTCGCCGACTTTGCATGTAGACGCTATAGAGCCGACCGAAATTTCGGGAGCGATACCGTCATCCACGATGATATCGTAACTCATCGTACGCGATCTGCCGGAAGCGTCCTCGATCGTATATTCGACGCTGTACACTCCGTACCGGTCGAGCGTGATCGTATAATTGTCCGGCAGCACTTCTTCGAGAAGAAGCCCGTCTTTTGAAGTAACGACAGTGCCGTCCGGCGCGAACACCGTAAGCGTGATCGAAGGATTGGGATCGAGCACGTCGGCATAAGCGATGGAATTGAGCACAACGTCGGAACCGTACGGCAACGCACCGCCGTGGTCGCCGAGAACCGTAAGTCTGGGCGCGACGCGGTCGATCGTCGTGGAATTCATCGGCTGAGAGTTGATATTTTTAATCCAAATTTCGCTTTCGCCGGTTACGTTTTCCAATTCAATCATCAAATAGACATAGCCGTCCGAAAAACCGGAAAAAGGCTCTCCGTCCACAGTGGAAGATACCGTAATGTAATTTGACCCGCTCGATCCCATCACACGAGACATCTCGTTATCAAAACGCAACTGGAATTCGTTTCCGGTTGAACTGGTAAAGGATGAGGTGATCTCATATCCCATGGCCCCGTCATTGATGTAAAACAAAGATTCGCTGCTGCTGCGTTTGTATGTGAATTTCAGAGTATCACCGTTGGATGCATCGGTCAGATAGACATTGATCGTATCATAATTGTTCTTCGCCGTATTGACAAGGAAGGTGATACTAAGATCTTCGGCAAGGATAGGATTGATGAACGTCAGCGTCGAATGATCGGAAGCAGTGCCGAACGTAACGTGATCGCTTTCAGCCGAACGCGTTGTAAAGCCCGTCAACTGGAAATAATTTTCCATGATGATTTCGTCTTCAGTTCGCACGTTGAACAAGGGGACTTCATATGTTTTTTCTGCATACCCTGTCGCCGTCTGCACGGAATAGGTGATCGTCGCAACACTCTCCGCCGTACTCGACGTAAAAGTAACTTTGCCGTCCGAACCGATCGTCCGTTCGCCGGAGCCGTCTCTGACGCGAATGCTCGCAGCAATCTCATACACTCCGTTTGATGTGTAGTTATATGCCGCAAAGGAAGGCAGTTCGTACTCGTATCCGGTAAGAAAATAGCGCGGAAGCGTGACATCTCCTTCAAAAACGGGATCTTCTCCCAGCGTGATCAACACCTCGTATTCATCAGTAACCTGCTGCCCCACATAGTCGGTGCCCGTATACTTGACGGTATACGTACCCTCCGATCTCGGGATGAAGTATCCGTCTTCGACTGCCGACTCCGTACCGTCGGGCGCGATAACAGAAATACTGACCGAACCGAAACCGACACCGCCCGACGTCGTGGCTTCGCTGACTTCGATCTCATTGCCGACATATCCTTCCGTCACCCTGTCCTGCGTTTCCACAGTCAATGTGAGGGCGGGAGCCGTTTCTTCGACCGTTATCTCTACAAGGCGGATCGCAGGATTTCCGAACACATCTGTCGCCGTATACTCGATCGTATAGGTGCCCGCTTTATCGGGATAGAATGCGCCGTCTTCGATATAACAGTCAACCTTTTTACCAGCGTAGTCATAATAGACGTTGACAGAAAGTTCCGCATCCGAATAACTGTCGGTCGCGCTCGCTTCAAAAATCGGGTATGCATGATCGACCAGACCCTGCGGCAGACTTCCCTCTTCGTAATCGCCGAAATCTACCGTAATTTCAGGCTCTTCATCATCAATAAATTTGTTTACGGACAAATCATGATCAGCAATCGTTTTGATCTCCAGTCCGAACGTGTTTTTCGATAAATCTGCGGCATAGATGGAAAGATAAACTTCCCCCGTCGTAAAGCCCTCGAAAAGATTGTCGAAATATTCAGGATCATCCAGATCGATGATCACGTTCGTTGAACCGTTACCGCCGGATATATTGCGATACTGGTCGCTCAGAAGCTGATTCGTTTCCGTATCGAAATACAGATTGATCCCGTTTTCGCTTAAATCCTGAGATGCGGAAGAGTTAGGCACACCGTAGAAAGACGCATTTATCGGGAACCCGTAAATGTTATCCTCGTGCACTTTGCCCTGGTTCCACTCTACGCCAACAGTAGACTGATCGGATGCGCCCGCCTGAATATAGGTCACGCCGTGATCGATCCCGTCGCGCGAAGCACTGCACTTGATGCGCACCTGATTTTCGGAATCGTATGCATCCGTCAATACGAACCAAAGCGTCTGTCCGTCCTGTTCACCGACCGTCTGCGGAGCAAGGAAAGTCGTGATAAACGCTTTATCCTTGCCGAGCGCCTCAAGATCAATCAACTTGTTGTAATAAAATACAGAACCGGACTCAAGTTGCACATTGATTCCGTTTACCGTCGGAGCGAGATAAGAAGGTTCGTATACCGCCGCCGCATTTAAGCCGCCTTCGACTTCATAAAGGTAATCATAGACGATAAACTCTTCGTACTCGCGGTATACTCTGCCGTTTACAGTTGCATACATTTCCGCGCGATACTGCCCCCTTTCGGAGAGTGTTATCGCGGAAGACGAATACGCAGAACCGCTCGGGAAATGAATGATCGTCTGCGCATCGTATTCCGTTCCGCCCACGGTGATCTTTGTGGAAGGGACGGTAAGTTCCGTATCGATTTCATACTCGCTTTCAAAATAGTCGGTCTCTTCCGCCGATCCTGTGCGGGAAGCCGTAAACACCGCAAAGACCGAACACAAAAATACCGCTATGAGCACAAGCACCGAAATCCTGTATCCTTTGACTCGATTAAATTTCATTTTATTTCTCCTGTTCCTGCTTTTTCGTGTACAAGTACATGATCACTCCTTCAATCCCCCCACTGTGATATTGCCGATCAAACGGTTGTGGAAGATCAGGAAAAGAGCTAAGATGGGAACCAACATAACCATACAAGCAGCCAGTTTCGTCGGAACGGACGCGACCGCCTCTGAAGTCAGGTTGAACATATAATACAACCCGTACGCCATCGTAGGCGAATTGGGTATGTAAACCAAAGGGGTCTGATAGTCGTTCCACAGCCCGATAAAGTTGAGCAGCCAAATGGTGAAATACGTCGTCTTCACGAGAGGAAAAATGATGGTCAGAAGAACATTCAAGTTGCCCGCGCCGTCGACATACGCGGCGTCCGCGTATTCGTCCGGCAGCCCTTTGAACATTCCGTAAAAGACGAGAAAATACATTCCCAAAAAGTTTGCTTTCATGATCCACAGTCCCCAGATATGATCGTAGAAGCCGAGCGTCTGCGACATCTGGATTTCAGATGGCAGGCTTCCGACGATGGGGATGATCATAACGACGATGACGACCGTATAGATCACTTTTGAAAACTTATAGGGAAATTTCGACGTGAGGTACGCGACCACGCACGCTACCGTAGTAGACGCGAATGCGCACCCGACCGCATACAATAAGGAATTGAGAAACATTTCTTCGAACCAGACATAACGGTTGCCCGCGCCCGATTCTACCGTAACTCTAAACGTCTTAAATACGTTTATGTAATTGTCCAATATCCATTCCTGAGGAAGCCCGAACAGGTTTTTTCTGAATTCATACCTGTCTTTGAAGGAGGTGATGAGCGACCAGATCATGGGCAACAGCAATGATATGGAATAAACGACGAGAATGATCCCCAAAACCAACATCAAAGGGCTGATACCCTTGTGATATCTTTTAATTTTCTGTCCGTCCTCGGGCAATTTCTGAATTTCTCCCATATTGGGAATCGCATTCTGCTGTTCGGCAGCCCCACTCGCTTCGGAGGGAACAATATCTTTTATAGTATCTTGCATATTTCCCTCCCGTTAATTGACGCTCGGACCCAATTTATCGAGCAGTTTTCTGATACCCAGCGTCAACGGTGCCGCCACGCAGGTCATAAGAATACCCATACTGCTCAGGTAAGGATAGCGGGAAGTTGTCGCCGAAACCGTTTCCTTATACAGAAAATAACCGAACGTATACAGATTACTGTCCGCGCTTCCGCCAAAGAAGTTATACAAATTCATCTGGTTGGTAAAAATACCCGCCACCCCTACAATAAGGAAAGTGCTGATCGTGGGCCAAATGGAGGGCAAGGTGATTGAGAAAAACTCCCTTGCAGGCCCTGCGCCGTCCAATTGGGCGGCCTCGACGACAGAGTCGGAAATACCGCTCATCGCACCGACGTACATCAGCACGTTTCCGCCGAAACCGAACCAAATCCCATAAATAAGGATAGTCGTAAAAGCACTGTCGGGATTGGAGATCAGGCCGTCTCCCACCTCGCTGTTCGTAATCCATGCTATGATTTCAGGAACCGCGCGCTCGACAACGTAGTTGAACATGATCGACATAGCCATGGAAGAAATGACGGATGGCAAAAAGAGCAACACCTTAAATATCCCGTGCAATGCCCTTTTTTTATAAATATAATAACTGAACAGGATCCCCAATGAAACCCCTGCAACCAAGCCCCAAAAATAAGCAAGGAGAGAATTTCCTGCGGCTGTTAGCATGACGGGATCGTGTACGAGATCGTAAAACGCATCGGACAGGTTCTCAAACCCGACCCAGGTATAAATCCCCGTCAGCGTATCGTAAGAACGGAAAGCAAGTAAAATCGAGTTCGTATTGACACCGATCCAAAACACGCAAAACTGCGCTACCGGAAAAATCATTAATAAGCAATAAAAAATCAGGTTGTTTCTTTTCCGGACGCCGAGAACAGTATTTTTTTTGTGCGGCAGATGCTCGTGTATTTTAACCGAGATATTATAAAAGAATCCGGAAACGGCGGAGCGGGCATTATATGCCCACCCGGCCGTTTCTCTTTCTTTCCTCTTCTTCATAACAAGGGCCCCTTAACTTAACGTAAAATAATCTTCATAATCGCGTTCCCAGTCGCTCTGCGAATGGAGAGATACGTGACCGTTGAACAGTTGCGTCGCCGTAAATTTGTTGTTTCTGATCGCACTGGCAATATCAGTGTACTGAACATTGTTCACCCTCGTCGCAAAGCCGCCCGCATTGATAAAGGTACTTTGATTGTTCAGATAAATGCGGTTGGTGCTGTACGGATAAACGACGTCGGAATTTTCTTTCAGATGCCAAACGCTTCTGGAATAGAAAGACATCTGCTCGAGATCTTCATCTTCCATCGTGTAGTTGAGGCTCTTCGGAGAACCCGTGATCCTCGTAAATTCCTGCAAAGATTCTTCCGTATTGACAAATTTCAAGAATTTTTTCGCAAGATCGAGTTTTACGGGATCATCTTCTATATTGGCATTGATAAACCCGAGCGAATACAGGAAGTCTAACAGGGTCGATTTTTCCCCAACTTCATCATCCGTGGCTTTCGGCAAAGGCATAAAACCAAACTTGCGACTGTATCTCGAATCATCGTCGTTCACGTTGCCGTTCGACATTTCATTGAATGTATCATCCGCTTCGTTATCCCAGTAGTTGCCGTCGATCAGCATGGCGATACGGGAACTCTCGTCCTTACTGAAAAGGAAGTCGTCCTGCGCGTCGGTATGCTCGTGCGTGCCGTTGAAGCAAAGATAATGATAGTAGTCGGAATCCGAAAGAATATTTTCCATAAACTTATAAGCATAATATTTCCCCGCGGAAGAATACATTTTGTATCCGTTTGCGCTGGTAATATCGACACCCTCTTCTCCGCCTTCAAACGTGAGAGTGCCGTCGCTGTTGACCGACTGGACAATATTATAGGCCGTTCCGTCAAAACTATAATACAGCATCATCTGTTCAAGGCCTTCGTAATCCGTCACCAAAGACGCCATGAATTTTTCCAGATAGTTTGCACGGTTTGCTCCCGACCAGATCAGCGGCGTGTTGCCCGTGGAAGAGATCAGATCGCACAATTCGATGAATTCGTCATACGTTGAAGGAAGGCCGTCGTCGCAGTCATGATCCGAGTAATCGTATCCGTTGGCGGCGCACTCTTCGCAGTACTTTCCGTCGGGACCGGTCGAACGCCTTTCCGTTTCGGACTCGATAAATCCGCCGTTATCCGAAAAATACAGTAAGTCACTTTCAAAGAAGTCCTTATCGTAAATGATCCCCTGGTAGCAGGCATAGTGCGGGATCCCGTAGTATTCCCCGTCCGTCTTGTAATAAGAAATCTGCTGATCCGTCAATTTGTCTTCGATCGTGCCCGTATCGCCGTACTCGGAAAGGTCGGAATTTTCTCCGCACACGATATCGGTGATATCCGCGACGACACCCGCAGCCACGTAATCATAGTAATACACGCTTTCGGTAAAGAACACTTCGCTTCGCGAACCTGAAATAGTATTAATCAAGTTGCTGCCGATTTCCTTCGGCGTATCGATCATGATCTGTACGCCCATTTTACCCTCTTCAAAAGGGGTATTCGCATACAATTCTTCAAATCTGTCGGCGGCAGCCTCCAGCCACTCGCTTCCGTAACCGCCGTCATGGTTGCTGACATACAACTGCGTCTTGGTGTGGTCTACCTGCTGCCCTGTGGAATCTGCATTCCTGTAAGCGCAACCCGCAAATGCGGATCCGATGGATAGCGTGAGTGCGGCAGCCATGGCGATCCCTGAGATCCTTGCCAACTTCACTTTACTCATTGATAATCCTCCTTCCGATTATATTTTACGGCTTTGCTTTCTTCCGGCTCCGCCGTATCGATAACGATTAAAATGTTTAGATTTGATACCATCAAATCTAAAGGGGTACCCCTTTAAAAATATTTTCTGTTATAGATTGGGTTTTATCTGATCTTTACGACCGATTTGACGATATTCTTTTTATCCGATACGCTCAGATCCATCGCGCGCTGAATGTCGTCGAAATCAAAAATATTGGATACGATCCCCTTTACGTTGACGATCCCTTCCGAAACCGCACGGATCGCAAGGGGATAAATATGGCGATAGCGAAACACTGTTTTGAATGTGAGCTCTTTGTCCAGCGCAGCGCCCATGGGAAGTTTCATGCTTCCGTCGCTGCTGTAGCCGACCCAAACGAACGTCGACCCTTTTCTTGCGGCATCGATCGCTTGTCCCGCAACCGCCTCGCTGCCCGAAGTTTCGATCACAAGATCGATCCCCCTGCCGCCGGTCAATTCACTTAATCTCTGCACGACGTCCTCTTTGCTCGCGTCGATCACTTCGTTGGCGCCCAGTTCTTTCGCTTTTTTCAGACGGGATTCCATCACGTCGACGACATAGACCGTCGTAACGCCGCGCGCCTTGAGAGCCATCATCGAAACCAAACCGATGCAACCGGCCCCCGTGACGAGCGCAGTCTGCCCGAAATGTGCGTCTCCCTGAATGGCTGCATGGAACCCGACCGCAAGCGGTTCGATGAGTGCGCCCTCCAAAGTGGAAACATTGTCGGGCAATTTGAAACAAAGATCCGCCCTGTGCGCTACATATTCCTGAAACACCCCGTCGATCGGAGGCGTTGCAAAAAACTCGACATCGGGGCAAAGGTTATATAACCCTTCACGGCAAAACTCGCAGTGACCGCACGTTTTACCCGGCTCAAGCGCCACTTTGTCGCCCACTTTCAGATGTTTTACGTCTTTGCCTACGGCGACGACTTCTCCGCTCGGCTCGTGGCCGAGAACAAAAGGCGGTTTTACGACATATTTTCCGATCGCACCCGATTCATAATAGTGCAAATCGGAACCGCAAATCCCGACGTATTCCAGACGGACAAGGACTTCATCGTCCTTCGCTACGGGTATGGGCCGCATTTCGAACCCCATTTTTCCGATTCCCAACATGACCGCGGTTTTCATTTTTCCTTCCATAATCGAGCCTCACAATTTACTTTACTAAAAACTTTTATAAAATATTTTATTATATTACATTACTATTATATCACGATTCTAAAATTTGTCAATACCATTTGAGAAAAATTATTAAAATTTGACAAAAAAATTACAAATGCAAAAATCGGACCACCCTTGTAAAGGCAGCCCGATTTTTATGCCTGACCGCATCGGGATCCCGACCGATCCGTTCAAAATACAAAAAAGAAGAGCGGCTCACTCCGCTCTTCTTTTTTACCTTATTATAATTTAATATTGCCGAATTATAATTTAATATTGCCGATCCACTATACGCTCACTCTGCTTATTTCTTCCGTCCCTGCAATAATATCATCGAAAATATCATCCCTGAACCGAAGCGCAGCGCCGTAAGCAGAAACTTCATTCTTATATTTTCCGATTTTCAGATACTCCGTATCGTATTCAAATTTGTTATACAGATTCGTTCTTTCCATAAGGGAAAACTGATATTTTTCCAGATATCCGCCGACCTCGCCGCCCAAAACGACGTCGCAGTCAAATACCATGCGAAGATTCGACACCGCTAACGCGAGATAATCGGAATATTTTTCCCATATGGCAACCGCTTCTTGCTCTCCGTTTTTCACCTTATCGAAAAATACAGTCAACTCGCCATCCCCTGCCTTTTTCAAGACCTTTGCGGAACAATAAGCGTCAAAACAGCCGCGTTTACCGCAGTAACACGTTTCGCCGTCTTTATTTACGACCATGTGACCGAATTCTCCGCTCTTGAAGCCGTCCCCTTTGTACAGGACGCCGTCCATGCAGATCGCTCCGCCGACCGTATCGCTCAATGAAAGATATACGGCATTTCCCCGATATCCGTGCAGTTCGGCAAAAGCCGCGCAGTTCGCATCGTTCTCGATCATAATGGGATAGCCCAAGATGCGTTCTAATCCGAGGAAACTTACGTTTTTGACATTGAGCGCATGCGAACGGAGCATGAACTTTTTATCGTCGTCCACGATCCCCGGAAGGGAAATCCCTATCCCGCAGACCTTTTGGCGGGAAACTTTTGCCTCGTCCAAAAACTCGTTCAGATTTTTCCGGATCTGATCGAAATAAAGAAAGGAATCTTCGTAAGGGATTTTAAACCGGCGCGTATACATCGATTCGCCCCGCATATTGATGACGGAAAAAATCATCGACTCTCTTTTGATATCCAGTCCGATCACATATGCGAGATCTCTTCTCAGCGTAAAGTATGAAGCCCGTCGCCCCCCGCTCGATTCATACTTCCCCTCTTCTTCGATAACACCCTGCTCTAACAATTCTTTCACATGCTGCAAAACAGTAGGCATACTCATCCGTAAACTGTTCGCTATTTCACTGTTAGATGCCTGCGTATGCTCGGAAATATATCTTGCAATCGTAATAAAATTTCCTTTCTTCGCATTTTGCGGCGAACGCATATCTCCATATTCTCCTTTGAAATATTGTCGGATCAAATATAGTATAGCACTTTTTGCATTGATTCTCAAACAGAAAAGGGCTGAATTAAAAACTTATCCAAAATGTCTCAGTAAAATTCTGAAACAAAGCGCGTCGTTAAGCTCCGACCAATACGATACAGTCGCCTACGGAACGCAAACTGCCGTCGCTGGGCTGATTCTTGACGGAAAGCGTGCCGTCCGCATCTTTGGAAACGAACGTGGAAGAACCGCCGCCGTCGCAATTCAAAGCATCCGTGACACCGTAACTCTGCATCAAAAGCCCCAGATCTACGAGATCCATCCCTTTCGAATAGGTAGGGCGCCTGCCGTCGACAACCAAAAAGATCAGATCTCCGTTTTCCCTCATCCCGACGCAGGTACGGGGATGCGTATCCGTCTCGCCGAGCGCATCGCTACGGCCATAAATGATCTCGTTCAGCTTTCCTTCCTTAAGGATCACACCGCAACCGCCGACGGCATACTGCAGATCATCGCAGACCGTCTGCAAAAGGGAATAATCGCCTACATAGCACTTCCCTGCCGCATCAACGCCGAAAAAGCCTAAATCAGCCCCGCCCAAGCCGTTAATTCCAAGAGCAGACAAGCGCTCGCCGTCGACGATCAGAACACCTTCCGCCAATTTCAGTCCGTCACCGAACGCGTTCTGGAAAAAACCGCCGTTGCAAGCGAACAGAACATCCTGACCTTTTGACTTTTCCTGATTTGCAGTATCCAAAACATTGGCTATGACGGGATTTCTTTTCGTATATCCGTCCGCAACAGCCGTACGCGCACTCCAATTTCCGCCCGCCTTTGCCTCCAATGCATAGACATTTACAGGATTTCCGTCAGCATCCTGCATGATGTAATGCTCGTAGGTGACACCTTCCGTGATTTCTTCGGTCGTGACCGTTTCCGTCTTCTCAAAATCGGAATCGAAATATTCCCAACACTTATATGTGATCCGCTCGGAACCCTCTATGCGCACGTCGGCTTCCTCTGTACGGAAAAAATGCGCTATGAAACTTTCCACGGAATGCGCAATTTCGTCCGCAGAGCCAGGAGAAATTGCAATGCCCGACTCCACAAAATCGACGGCGCAGTCCTCTTCTCCGATATCCGAAGCCTGCGCTCCGTTCATATCGACCATGTTAATCAGGATATTATACTCGTTATCTGCCTCGTCCGCAGTGCGCAGGGGAAGATCGTACCCCGCATTTTCTTCGAACCACGTCTGCAATTCTTCGGCGGCTTCCGCGGCGACCGTATCCGTTTCCGCATAAACGATATCGTAAAAACTCAGCGGCACATCGTCGACATAGGCGCTCTGGACCCTGTAAGAGTTTGCGGAAACCACGCTCGCACCGTTTGTGAGCGCACTTTCGTCGAGGACAAAATTTTCCTCGAAAGCGTCCGCCGCAGCGGCATATCCGCTTTCGGCCTCGCTCATGATATAAACGGAATCATCCAGCACGCTGATGTCCCAACCGCTTTCTTTCGGAAGACGGGAAAGCCATTCGCTGTATTGCCGTCCTTCGACAGCGCCGACACAGATCTCTTTGTCCGTTGCGGGAACAGAGTCGGCGACCGTCGCCATTTCGTACCCCGTCTTGTCATAGACGGTCTGCACGATCTTATCTGCGGCATCTTCCGCCGCTGCATTGTCCGATTCGTATACGACGCGGTAATCGGAAAATACCGTCTCGATCGTTCCGGGATCGTCCGGATTATCAGGATTGTCCGGTGTATCCGGATTATTCGGGTTTTCGGACGTACTCCTTTTATCGCATCCGTATGAAAAACACAGAGCAAAAGAAAAGGCCACAGCCAGAACGGCACACAGGATCTTTTTCATGTTACCCCCTCCCCGCAAGCAGTAAAAACCGTTTGCAAGTTTATGCTTATTATTTTATAAAATATTATATAAAATTTTTTATAAAATGTCAATCCTTTTCTGAAAATTTAACAGGATAAAACTTTCTGAAAAATCATGGCGCATATTGAAACCGGTCCAAACCGAGCCTTTATGGCAAAGGAAAGCGGGCCGCCTACGAAGAGACCGCCCGCTTTCCTTTGCCATGCACGGAATTCCGCAACATTCCGCTGCGAAATTTTACGACTGTTATCCAAAGTTCGGATTTTTATAAAAAGAATACCTCGCTCAAAATCAGAGCAAATTTTTCCTCTGTTCCGCATCGGAAAGGGAGGAAAGATACTTGGGCGCAATATCGAACGCCGTTACCGCGCCCGTTCTGCCCTCTTTGGCAAGACGATATACCGCACGCGCAAACGCGACGAGCACGCCCGAAGTAAATTCCGGATTGCTGTCCAGTTTCAGAGAAAACTCTGTGAGGAATTTGTTTCCGTTCGCAGATTCGGAGGAGCGGAGGACAAAACCGCCGTGCGGCATGCCGCTGTGGTCGCGTTTGAGTTCCTCTTCCGAGATAAAATGCACTTCCGTATCGTAATCGGCAAAGTAATTGGGCATCTGTTTGATCTCTTGTTCGATGCGGGATCTGTCCGCCCCCTCTTCTGCCACGACGTAGCAAAGGCGCGTATGTTTTTCCCTGGTCGTCAGATCGGGATTTTCTCCGTTGCGGACCCGCTCAAGTGCCGATTCGACGGGAACGGTATACTGTTTTGCGTCCTTTACCCCAGCGACGCGGCGAATAGCATCGCTGTGTCCCTGGCTGACGCCACGCCCCCAGAAAGTATACGAATTGCCGTTAGGAGAAACCGCCTCGAAATAAAGTCTGGAAAGAGAAAACAGTCCCGGATCCCAGCCGATGCTCATTGCGCCGAGATGGCCGCATTCTTTGCCCGTTTTGTCCAAATTTTCGAAATATTCGGGAATTTTTGCATGCGTATCGAAACTGTCTACCGTGTTGAAAAATTTCAAAACCTCGACGGACTGCGCGGGCAGATCGGTCGCGCTTCCGCCGCAGAGGATCATCACGTCGATCTTGCCGACATAATCCTGCATCGCATCCATTTTTTCGACTTTAACGGGAAGAACGGTAACCACGGAGGCAGGATCTCTGCGCGTAAACACCGCCACGATCTCCATATCCTTATTTTGAGAAACGGCGTACTGCACGCCCCTGCCCAGATTGCCGTAACCGACGATCCCGAGTCTGATTTTTTCCATAGATCAAAACCTCTCTTAAAAAATTTTTTCCGAAACAAAGTTTACCGCGATAAACGAAAAAAGTCAAGCGATCGGCCGCCCGACTTTATTCCGCGTCAAATTTTTTCACTGACGATCACGGCGCCCGAAATATCTTTCAGGGTCAGAACGCCGCCCTCTTCGATCATATAACTATGCGCGGTGCCGTCCTTGGGAAGAGAGACCGAACCGCAGTTGCCGACGAGAATTTTGCCCGTCCGGCGCAAAAAACCCGTATGATAATGCCCGTAAACGAATGCATCTCCGCAGTTGGATGGCAAACGATCGATGCTGAAACGGTCTCCGTGCTGCAAAAAGATCTGTTTGCCGCCGTCGACGAGCACCGCTTCGGAGACAAAGGGAAATACGGAGATCATCCCGTCCACATCGCTGTCGCAGTTGCCTTTGACGACGAGAAGTTTATCCGCCATTCCGTTCAGAAGTTGCGCCACCCCCATGGGGTCATATCCTTCGGGCAGCGGATTTCTCGGACCGTGATAATAAAGATCGCCGAGCAGGATCAATTTATCCGCCCCTTCTTGTTCAAAACATTTCAGCAATTTTTCCGCATAAAAACGGGAGCCGTGTATGTCGGAAGCGATCAGAAATTTCATACATTCCTTACCTTATTATAAATTTATACGCCGTCGTATAATGATAAATCTGGTTCCTTTCCAGAATGGGATTGCCGAGCGCCGCATATGCGGGACAGTTCACCGCGTTGGGGATAAACTGCGTTTCCAGGCAAAAACCGTAATTTCTGTTATAATAGCCGGACTTGCCCTTTTGGTTCAGCCCGTTCCCTGTATACAACTGTACGGCGGGCTTATCGGTATATACCTCCATCACGATCCCGCTCCTGCTTCCTTCGGCTTCCGCGATCTTCGCATATTCGCCCATACGCTTGTTACATACGAAATTGATGTCGTATCCGTTGCCGAAACGGATATCGGGGTCGTCCGGATCATAGATCCGTTCGCCGATTCTTCTGGGTTTTCTGAAATCGAAGGGCGTTTTTTCCACGTTTTTGAATTCGCCGTGCGGAATGAGATCTTCGTCCGCCGGCGTCACCCTGTCCGCATCGATCCAAAGAAGTGTATCGAGTACGTTTCCGCTCCCCTCTCCGTCAAGATTGAAATAAGCGTGATTGGTCATATTGACGGCAGTCTTTTTATCCGCCATCGCCGCATAATCGATTTTCAATTCCCCGTTTTCAAACGTATACGTGACCTGCATGCGCATATTGCCCGGATAGTTTTCTTCCATGTCCGCGCTCGTGGAAGAGAGCGAGAGGATATTCCCCTTCGGCCCCTCGAATACGTGCGCCCAGATCTTTTTATCGAACCCGACTTTGCCGCCGTGCAGGTGATTTCCGCGGTCGTTGCAGTAAAGATTGTACGTTTCTCCGTCGATGACCAGCCTGCCCTTTTCGATGCGGTTGCCCAC
>ERZ1106932.83-NODE-83-length-38139-cov-148.201843_pt1 | contig 38139 bp, 31 predicted proteins | sample MGYA00403665_ERZ1106932 | MGnify/ENA primary metagenome ERZ1106932 (study PRJEB35170, sample SAMEA104062448) | human gut metagenome | biome: human gut; feature: human-associated habitat; material: faeces | place: Denmark | collected 2012-08-24 ... | reverse complement strand
CAGTTGCGGAATGAAATCCTCGATCTCCTCGAAGGCGCAGAGCGCGACGTCTGCATCGCAGAGCGAGATCGTTTCGATGATTTCGGGGAAATACAGATCTTCCGCCACCAAAATGCCCAGTTTGCCCGCGGAGGTATTGTATACCCTGAGCGCGCCGCCGCTCTTGAAATCGGACGTGTCGACGGTATTGAGCATATCCGAAACGCCCAAAATGCGCCCCTTTTCCGCAACGACCGCGCTCTTTCTGCGGATGCCGCACGAATCGGTATAGCAGCCTGAAACGACGACGCAGCCGAGTTCGCGGCTGAGGATGGCCGCATCTTCCAGTTTTGACGTGCCTCCGTCCAGTTCGCTGCGGTAATCGACTTCTCCGAGCCCGTTAAACCCGAAAAAAAGGACGTCGCATCCGGAAGCGGGCCCCGCATCCCAGAATTCGTTCAATGTTCCCTCGGTTACAAAATGAATTTTCATACAGACCTCCGCCCTTTTCATATATATTGAAGGACGAAAAAAAATGTTCGGGGATACGAGTTGTAATATTTTATATTCTCGGGTGCGATTCGGTTGGCAAAACCTAATAAACATGCTATAATTTGACCGATACTGCGGTTACGCTTATCTTTTGAGGGAGGTTTTATGCCACGAAAAATACGGCTTACACCGGTCAGGCTGCTGGTGTTGGGATATCTTGCCGTCATACTCATCGGAACTCTTTTGCTCATTATACCGTTTGCCTCGAAAATTCCGGGAAGCGCTTCGTTCATGGATGCGTTCTTTACAACGGTTTCGGCATCCTGCGTGACAGGATTGGTCGTACAGGATACCTTTACCCACTGGTCGCTGTTCGGACAGATCGTCATACTGATGCTCATCCAGATCGGCGGTATCGGATTCATGACGGTCGTTTTCCTTCTTTTAAGGCTCGGCAAACGAAAGATCGGACTGAAAGAACGGACATTCATGCAGGAATCCGTCAGCGCGCCCAACCTGAGCGGCATGGGCAGACTTACGACGACCATTCTGCTCGGCACGTTACTGTTCGAGGGCGTGGGGGCCTTTATTCTCTGTTTCCGGTTCATCCCCGACTTCGGTTGGGGGCTCGGCATCTGGATGGCGATCTTCACCGCCGTTTCCGCGTTCTGCAACGCAGGGTTTGATCTGATGGGCGCGGACGGGGTCCCGTTTGCTTCCGTCACGAGATATTCGGGCGATCCCATCATCTGCCTTACCATCCCCTTGCTCATCATCATCGGCGGATTGGGCTTTTTTGTTTGGCAGGACATCAAAAGCAATCGTTTCCATTTCCGCAAATATGAACTGCACACCAAACTCGTGCTGATCATGACGGCGATCCTCGTTCTGCTTCCCACCGGCATCATCATGATCGCGGAGGACGACCTGCCCTGGAAAGAACGTATCCTGTCCTCCTTTTTTACGGCGGTCACCCCGAGGACTGCCGGATTCAACGTACTCCCCCTCTCCGGCGTCGGGAGCGTAAAATCCGTAACGATCTTTCTGACGATCGTACTGATGTTCATAGGCGGTTCGTCCGGCTCGACTGCGGGCGGTATCAAAACAAATACACTTGCGATCCTCGGCCTGTCCGTCTTCTCTCTCGTGCGAGGCAAACGCTCGGTCGAATGTTTCGGGCGGCGTATAGACGAAACCAACGTCAAAAACGCGGCGCAGTTCGTCACCGTATTCATGACGCTCATCGTCGTAGGAACGATCTTGCTGTGCCTGTTCGAGGAACACAATCCCGCATTTGCGGAAGAGCCCGTATCCGTTACGGCTGCATTGTTTGAAGTGGTTTCGGCAATCGCGACCGTCGGCCTTACGACGGGAATCACGCCGTCGCTGACGCTCGGCTCACAAATCGTTCTGTGCATACTTATGTTCTTGGGCCGAGCAGGCTGCATGACGGTCATGCTCTCCTGGAAGACCCCGTCCGCGCCCGCAGCCGAACTCCCCATGGAAAAAGTGCGGATCGGTTAATCGCTTTTTAATCGGTACAGAAAATATATCAAATACACGAAAAAGGATTTTCAGACATAAAATTTATATCGAGGGAAAATTTTTATGAAATCGGTTTTGATCATAGGTCTCGGCAGGTTCGGGACGTATATGGCAAAAAAATTTACGGAACTCGGCAACCACGTGATGGCGCTGGACACGGACGAAGAAAAGATCAACGAGATCCTCCCCTTCGTGACGAGCGCGCAGATCGGAGACGGAACGAAACCTTCCGTTCTCGAATCGATCGGGATAGATAATTTCGATCTGTGCGTCGTATCCGTCGGGGAAAACTTTCAGTCCTCTCTGGAAACGACCTCGCTGCTCAAAGAGGCGGGCGCAAAATTCGTCTTGTCCCGCGCGTCTACGGAAATCCAGGCGAAATTTCTGCTGCGGAACGGCGCGGACGACGTCGTGTTCGCCGAAAAACAGATGGCGGAAAAACTTGCCGTAAAGTACAGCGCGAACAACATCTTCGATTATATCCAACTCACTTCCGATTACGCGATCTACGAGATCCCCACCCCCAAATCATGGGAGGGCAAGACGATACGCGACAAGGGCGTCCGCGCAAAATACAACCTGAACATTCTGGCCGTCAAAAAGGGAACGAATCTCACCCCCCTGCCCGATGCCGACCACGTATTCAGCGCATCTGAACGCCTGATCGTCATGTGCAGAAAATCGGACATAGAAAAGATCGTCCACTGACGGCGACGGCGCTTTTTCCGAAAACCGTTCGGAAAAAATCCCGGGACTAAAAATTTTGAACCGGTCGAAAAACACACGGGCCCCAAAAGTATTTTTACTTTTGGGGCCCGTAATTTTTTACGGAAATATCATTGTCACAGCAATGCCGCCCGGGTATCCCCGGCCGATTTCCTTCTGCTATTGAGTAGGAAGAGTAAACATGAAAAGGCAAATTCCTGCCAACGCCCAAACGAACGCACCCACGGCTGCGCCGTAACCGCAGGAACGGGCGCGGTGCGGAAGGTCTTTTTTCCAAACAAAATACAGGATCAGACCGACGATCGGGAATAAAAAACACAGGATCGCCCACCACTTGTTCTTCGCATCTTGCGGCGGTGCGACAACCCTTACGCCCGGTCCTTCATCCGGCTTAAAATACCTTCTCCACACATCTTCGTTCGGCAATCCGTGCTGGTTGCTTCCGCAAACCGAACAAAATACCGAATCGTCGTCGATGACGGCACCGCAATGTCCGCACTTCATCTCTTCTCCCCCGATCTCAATCATCCATCATTCTCAGCCGAAAAGAGCGGTGCTCAATACATCGGATAATAATACACAAACAGCAGCCCGCTCAACGCGAGTATAATGACCAGCACAATGATCGCAACAACCGCTACGATCACGCCGATCAAAGCGCCGATGCCGCACGATCTCGCGCGGCGGGGATAAGAGCAGGGATAGGCGTTGCCCCAAACGATAAACAGGATCAGACCGACGATCGGGAACAAAAAACTGAGAAACGCCCAGCCTCCGCTGCTCGCGTCGTCCGGCGCCGGAGCGGGGCGGTTGATCTGCTTATACATTTGGTGCGGCGGCATCGCGGCTCTCGGATCCTGGTACTGCTGCCAGTATTGCCAATAGTCCGCATATTGCCCGTTCTGATCATACTGCGGCTGCTCGCTCTCTGCCTGCTGCCCCTGTTCCTCATACGGCTTTGCCCTGAGATCCCCTCCGCAGAAAGGACAGAGAACGGAGCCGTCCGCGATCTCTTTCCCGCACCATTTGCAAAACATCGTCATCCCCCTCACTCACGGCTGTTTTCCCGTTTCTGAAAACAACCGTCTTTTATTTTGCTGATTCCATTTTATATGATAAACAGGTACCTGTCAAGCGTTCTGAAAAAATTTTATGATTCTTCCAGCGCCCTTCTGTCGATTTTGCCGATAAGATTGACGGGAAGTTTCTCGCGCACTTCGATAACCCGCGGCACTGCGTAGGCGATCAGTTTTTCGCGGCAGACGGACAAGATCTTTGCTTTGAGCGCGTCCGGCTCCTCGCCTTCTTCCGGTTCCACGAACAATTTTACCGACTGACCGCGAACGCTGTCCGCCATGCCTACGGCACAGGCCTTTTTTACGCCGGGAACGGTCAGCACGGCCGCCTCGACCTCTGAAGGGTACACGGGCACACCGCTCACCTTGATCATGTTTTTGATGCGCTGTTTGAAGTAGAGGAAGCCCTCTTTGTCCAGCCAGCCGTAATCTCCCGTTTTCAGCCACTTTCTGCCGTCGATCTCGGCGAAGGGGGAACTTCCTTCTTCCAGATAGCCGAGCATGAACTGATCGGTATCGAGATAGATCTCCCCCACCTCGTCGGGAGGAAGAATTTTTCCCTCTTCATAGATCCGCACCGCGGTGTTGGAGAGCGGATAGCCGATCGAACCCGCCCCGCATGGTGAGCGCGCGTGTTTACGAGGCAGACGGTGACCGTTTCCGTCAGGCCGTACCCCACGTACATGCGCGCATTGCTGCCGCCCCGTTTCAGCGCGGCGTTAAAGTCTTCGATCAATTTGTCGGGCACGCTGTCTCCGCCGACGTAGACATCCTTTAACGCGGACAGGTCGCCGTTGACGAACGTCTTTTCCCCCAACAGTTTCAAAAACATGGTGGGAACGCCCGTAAGGATGTTCGCCTTCTCTTTTATGATCTGCTTTGCGCTCCTCTTCGCATCGAATTTGATGCACATGATGTTGGTCCGGCGCATCATCATGCACATGTGCATATTGATGCAGAGCCCGAACCCGTGGAAAATGGGCAATACGTTGTAGAGCGCACGGTAATTTTCGATCGGTTCGCTTAAAAACTCTTCCGCCTTGGCGCAGAGATTGTTGAACACGTAATTGTTGTGCATGATGATCTTCGGCTCTCCGGTCGTTCCGCCGCTGGCAAGATAGACGGACGCCTCCGTATCGGAAAAACTTTCCGACGGGCGGCGGGGACGATTCCGGTTTTTCAAAAACTGCTCGAAGGGGATGCCCCCTTCCATCGTCCGCTTGTTCGTCATGCGGTAATAAATCCTGACGACGGTTCCCATAAAATGGCCGCAGTCGCTCACGAGGACGGGCAGAGAAAAGTCAGACGCTTTCCCCTTATATAAATCGTAAACGAGGATAAATTTGCTGTTCGTTTTCGCCGCGCTTTCGGCAAGTTTTTCGGGCGGGAGATAAGGGTGGACCAGATTGACCGCGACTCCCAGTTTATTCGCCGCATAAAATGCGAGCAGCGCCGCGGGAGAATTGGGCACGCAAAGCGTGACCGTGTCCCCTTTCCCGAGGGAAAATTCTGCGGCAAAATTATCCGCCAGCACGTCTATCATGCCGATCACCTGATCGAACGAATATTTTTTTCCGTAATAGGAAATCGCCGTTTCGACGGTGCTGCCCGACAGGTTGAGTTTGACCGCATCGTACATGGAAAGGCCATGCAGGTCCATCTTTTGCATGAAAAAATCTCCTTAAATAAATAATTTTGTGACCAGCGCGAAGACGCCGAGCAGTACGGGGATGACGATCATATGCGCCACGAAAATAAAGCCGGAATGTCTTCCCAAAAAGCAGAAGCCGCGGTTCCATGCGCCGTCCAGCGGCGCAAAGGTGTATTTTGCGGGCGTATGGTAGATCGCTCTGCCGATCGCACCGCCCAAAAGGATCACCGCCGCATACGGCAGAAGGGGAAAATAATCGGCGGAAATGCTCTCGTAGATCTCTTCGTAATCCCGAACGTAAATAAAGACGGAATGGAAATTGTTGAGATCGTTATCGCCGTGCACCATGGGATAAAAAGAAGTGAGCGTAATTTTTCCGTCGACAAAACCGAGGTCAGCCCAAGCCGCAAACAGAAAGATGATGAGCGCCGCCCCTACAGCCGCCGGCAGATAGCGCAGAATGCGCACGGCGCGCCGTGCGCGAAGGCCGTCGCCCAAAAAATCGGCGACGGCGGATACGGCGTTGTCGATAAGCGCATAGGCGAGCACGCCGCAGGCGATCATGTGGATGACGCCGAAACGGATGTGCGTGCCCGGAATAAAAGTATCTACCACGTTGGTCACGGCGGAAATGCCCAGCGCCACGAGCGCGAGCGGGATAAACCGCCTGAAATTGCCGCGCGTGAGCGTGCAACTGATGCCGCTGATCAGAAAAAATGCGAGAATGACGGCAATGCGCACGTTCCAGCGCACGTCCCAGTTCCAGTACCTTCTGGCGACCTCCTGCCAGCCGGAAAAAAGAGAAGTGCCGAGCATCTCGTTCAGATCGGGCATGATATCCCACAGACAGTACATGAAATGGTCGAGCATCATCAGCAGCACGCACAGGCCGCGCACGAAATCCAGTTCCCAAAACCGGTCGTGCCCGCGGCGCGCGTAACGACGCACCATTTTTTTGTAACCGGAAACGCCCGGGCGTTTCTGGCTGACTCCGTAAATATACATTGAAATCAGTTTACCACTTTTGAAGACGCTTTGTCAACGGCAAAAGGCGGAATCGCCCTTTTTTTGCGGGAATTTCATTCTTGTGCGCGACCTTCCGAAAAAATTTCATCCAGAAGCGTCCTGAGTTCCGCTATGCTCTCCGCGGAAAAAAGCCTGCTCCTGTATGCCGCGCAGCCGCGCATCCCCCTCACGTAAAAGGCCGTCATTTTGCGCATCTGCACCAGCGTGAATTTTTCCCCGTAAAAGGGAAGCATGTCTTCGATCTGCCCTTCGATCGCCGCCTTTTTGTCCCATTCGGGCGGGGCGCCGAGGATTTCCGCGAATACGTGCGGGTTATACATTGCCGCGCGGGCGAGCATAACGCCGTCCGCGCCCGTTTCATCGAACATTTTCTGTGCGTCCGCGCCCGAAAAAACGCCGCCGTTGGCGATGACGGGGATCGCGACCGCACGCTTTGCGGCGGCGATCTGCGCATAATCAGGCTCTCCCGCATAATATTTTTCTCTCGTACGGCCGTGCACCGTGATGAGATCGGCTCCCGCGCCCTCGCAGAGTTTCGCAAATTCCGCGGCGACTTTTTTTTCTTGCGAAAAACCGATGCGGAATTTTACCGTGATCGCTTTGCCGCTTTTTTTACATTCGGAAATGATCTTTTCCGCCAGCCGCGGCTCGTTGAGCAGTGCGCTCCCCTCCCCGTTTTTGACTACTTTGGGAACGGGACAGCCCATGTTCAGATCCACGACGGGATACGCCGCAAGATCCTCGCTCTCGCACGCGGCGCGGAGGATCGCGGGATCCCGACCGAAGATCTGCGCGGCCGTCTGCCCTTCGCCGTCGCCCTTGTGCAGAAGGGCGCGCGTCGCCTCGTTTTTATAGAGCAGGCCCTTTGCGCTGACCATTTCCGTAAAACAGAGCCCTGCGCCGAAGGAATAACAGAGTTTGCGGAAAGCAAAATCGGTATAGCCGGCCAGCGGCGCGCAAAACAGGTTGTTGGGCGTGCGAACGCCGCCGGTCTCAATGCTTTTGATCGTCATAGATTTTTTTCGCCTTATCGTAATAAGCCCACAGTTCGTCGGAAGAAAGGTCCTGCATCTTTTTGCCGTCCTGCAAGATCAGTTGCTCCGTCAGGCAGAAGCGCGCGACGAATTTATCCGTGCTCGCTTTCAGGCTCGCCTCGCAGTCCGCGCCGGCAAGCCGCCCGACGTTGATTGCGGAAAACAGAAGATCCCCCGCCTCCTCAAAAATTTCCGCCGCGTTGCCCGAATGCACCGCGGCGAGCAATTCGGAAAGTTCTTCGGGCACCTTTTCCGCCGCCTGGGCGATATCTTTGAAATCGTAGCCGAATTTGGCCGCGCGCTTGCCGACTTTTTGCGCCCGCATCGCCGCGGGGAATACTTTCGGAACGTCTTTCACGCTGTCTCCGCCCGTTTTCTGACTCTTTTCCTGCATTTTGTTGCGTTCCCAAACGGACAGCGCGCCCGCCTCGTCCGTCGCTTTGTCTTTTCCGAAAATATGAGTATGGCGGGAGATGAGTTTGCCGCATACGCCGCTTAAAACGTCTTCGGGCGAAAAGGCGCCGCGCTCCTGCCCCAGCACCGAATGGAACGCCGCCTGCATGAGCACGTCTCCCGTCTCTTCGATGATCTTGCCGTCCTCGCCGCTCCCGACCGCGTCGACGAGTTCGTAAGCCTCTTCGATCATATTCGGGCAGATGCTCTCGTGCGTCTGCGCCCTGTCCCACGGGCAGCCGTCCGGCGCGCGCAGGCGGCGCATGATGTCGATCAGATCCTCGTAATCGAACCGTTCCTTTTTCAGAAGGGGTATCTCGTCCAAGACGAGCGCCGTCAGAGGGCCGTATCCCTTCTGCCTGTCCGCCTCGTACAGTTTGATCTTTTTTGCGCCCTTTTCGGAGATAAAGTAAGCGTCCGCTTCGTCGCCGAACAGATCGGCAAGGCGGAGTTTGACGTCGCCCGCGACGAGTTCGCAATCCATGTCGTACACGCAAAGCGGCAGATCGGCGCGGCGATAACCGCCCATATCGTACGCGGAAACGCAGGCGCTGCGGCAGGAAGAAATTTTTGCGGCGGCAAAGGCGCGGGCGGACTTGGACGGGCCGTCAAAAATGCGGACGTCTTTGCGCTTTGCGATCAAGATCTGCGCGGAGACGTCCTCCGTGACGCTGCCGTCCACGCAGTAAACGACATCCTTCTCCTTTGCCTCGCGCAAAACCTGCGCCGCGAGGTTTTTGTTGAGCGAATCGAAATTGCGGCTTTTGCGATATATGTAATCGAGCGTTTCAACGGGCACAAGCCCCTTCACGCCCGCGGCGGCGGGCGTTTCGCCCGTGCGCAGAATGACGGTGCCCGCCGAGAGCACCGCGTTTTTACCTCCCTCCGATAAATCGGCGGGGGAACAGCCCAAACCGACGATGGTTAACATTTTTTCTCCTCCCGAAAAGATCGATCTCTCCCGGCGCGAAACAGCCGAGCAAAAAGGCGAGCGCCAGATAGACGGCGACGGTAACGCCCGCGACGGCGAAAACGCCGGCAAAGCGCAGAAAATACGCGGCGCCGACCCCGCCCGCGGCGCAGGCGGAAAACCTGACGAGATCCAGCCCCGTGCGCGCGAGAATTTTTTTATCCCTTATAATATATAACAAATTGACGAGTAAAGCAACAAAATAACACCCGATCGACGCGATTGCCGCGCCCGCGATGGAAACGCGGGGGATCCTGACGAGCACGACTTCGAGCGCGAGTTTGACGCCGACGGCCGCCGTCATGGAAATTGCGGCGATTTTCGGCTTTCCCCTGCCCGTAAGGCAGGCAGAGAGCGTCTGCACGGCGGAAAGAAGGATGGCCGTAACGGACATGATGCGCACCAGCCGAACGAGCCAGACCCCCTCCTGCCCCGTGACGGAACGGAACAGAAGACGGGTGATCTCGGTGGGAAAGGCGAACAAAAACGCCGCGGACGGCACCGCGATAAACAGCGTGCATTTGAGCGCGAAGGCGACCTTTTGCTCCGCCTCGCCCTCTTTTTTGACGGCGTAAAGGGAGGCTATGACGGGAATGATCGCGGCGGCGAGGCCGTAGCATACGGACACGGGCAGGTTGACGAGCGTGTTCGCGCCGCCCGAATACAGGCCGTACAGGGCGGTGGCGCGGTCGGAATACCTGCCGATCAGATTTACGATGATGATGCTGTCGAGGATATTGGAAAGGGGCAGGATGCCCGCGGCGACCGTAACGGGCAGAGTAAAGCGGAGCAGAGAGGAAAAGCGTACGTTCTGCGCGCGTTCGGCATAGAGCGGCCGGCGAACCGCGCTCCCCTGCGCAAAGCGGTACAAAAACATGAAACAGGCTGCGGCGACCTCGCTTAAAGTTACGGCAAACAGCGCGGCGGAAACCGCCTTGCCGACGTTTCCGGCGTAGATCTGCGCGAAATACAGCCCGAGCGAAATTTTGACCGCCTGCTCGACGATTTCGGAGAGCGCGGTGGGCAGAAAATTGCTTTTTCCCTGAAAATACCCGCGGAAACAGGAGATCACCGAAACGAGGAACACGCTGGGGGCGAGCATGCGGTAAGCGGACAGGGCGAGCGGTTCGCCCTGCGCGGCGGCCATGGCGGGCGCGACGGCGAGCATCAGGACGCTGCCGATAAGCCCGATCGCGGAAAAGAGCGCGAGGGAGCGGCGCAGGATGGCGGAAGAGCCGGCGGGGCCCCTTTGCGCCTCGGCATGCGAGACGATGCGCGCGAGGCCGGAAGGGATCCCCGTGGCGGAAACGGTAAGGAGCAGACAATACAGCGGATAGACCATCTGATAGACGCCCATCCCCTTTCCGCCGAGAATATTCGTTAACGGTATCCTGTAAAAGGCGCCCAGCACCTTGGCGACGATCCCGCCGAGGGAGATGATGAGCGCCCCTTTTATAAAACTCTGCTTTTTCATATGTAGCCGAAAGGCAAGCGCCTTTCGGTCCTCCGCCGCGCGGAGGGAAAAGCGCCCGTCATTCGAACTGATTGGCGAGGATATCGGCGGTCAGCCTTGCAAGATTGACCGCGCCGTTTTCGATTTTCGCGCCCTCTTCCGAGGATAAAAGGGACACGGCGCCGAGGCAGTCTCCTCCCGATACGATGGGCACGATGACCTGCGCCGTAATGCGCAGATCCGCCGTGTCGGAAATGGGCACGATGTCGCCCCCTTCCGCAAGGTTGGCAAGGTAACTGCGCCTGTCCTTCATGATCTTTTCCAGCCGTTCGGAAACGGGTTTTTTATTCAGTTCCTTTTTGCCCTCGCCCGAGGCGTATAAAATTTCGTCCGTATCGCAGATGACGGCGAGGTAGCCGCTCAGATCGTTCAACGACCGCGCGGTCCCCTCCGAAAATTTTTCGAGCGTGGCGATGGGCGAATATTTTTTCAGCATCAATTCGTCCCTGTCTGTAAAGATCTCGAGCGGATCGCCGTCCTTGATGCGCAGAGTGCGGCGGATCTCTTTGGGGATGACGACCCTGCCGAGTTCGTCTATCCTTCTTACGATTCCCGTTGCTTTCATGTTTTCCTCCCTGTTCTTCCGCCCGCGCGGGAATGCGCGGCGGTCGCGTTACAAAATGCAGTATGAGGAAATATTTCTCTTTTATACCGTAAATCTGCACGCGCGCAAAACTTTTCCAGCCCGAAAAGCCCTGCGCACGCTCCCATTACTTTTGGGCACAGAAATCCGGCGCGCTCTCCAACGGGAATGTGCGCGCTTTATCCGACGAGAGCAATGACCCCAGATGAACGCAGCGGACGTTCGGGTTTTCGTAGGTAGTCCAGTAATAGCGCAGAGATTCGCAACAGGCGATCGCCGTATACACGGTATAATCGAAGGGCAGCACGTTTTTATCGTATTCGGTAACGTCTCCGAAATGGCTGACCTCGACCATGCCGAGGGGAAAAGCGACGCTTGCAAAGGCGCGGAACATGTACGCGACCGCCTGTTCTTCGGTGCGGCCCTTTAAGCAGTGCTGTTTCAGCATGGCAAGGCGTATAAAGCGCGAGGGCGAGGACCAGTCTCCCGGCAGGCCGAACATGCCGCTGCCCGAAAAGCACTGCGTAAAATGCGTATCCCCCACACGGAATGCGCCGTGATCGAGGGGGCGCAGATGCGGATAATTGAGCAGGTTCTGTTTATGCCATAAATAATCGGGGCTGTTCGTCATGACGCCGAGGCTGTTGCGGTAAATGCGCACTTCCCCCTGCGGCTCGATCACGGCGCACTCGCCCGAGCGGTCGGCAAAACACCAGTGCAGGGGCGGCACGGCCCCATAGAGCGGTTCGGGCACGAGGGCGATTTTTTCGCGGAAGGCGCGCACGGCCTCTTCTACGGTGGCGCACTGCGACAGGACGGCAACGAGCGCGAGCCCCGGCTGAACGGGCAGCGCGCCGCGGCACGCCTCGCCAAGATAGCGCGCGTATTCGCGGAAATACAACTGCCCTCCCGCAAGCCCCTTTTCGTTCACGCCGTCGTACAGAACGGGCGCGGAGGGCACGGACAGCGTACCCGTGCCGAGGCAGGCGTATTTTGCCGATACCGAGCGCCTGCCCTGCCCGTCGGGGGGAAGATATGCGCATATGTCCTCCCCACGGGGCAGGTACAGGACGGCGCTTCCGCCGTCGATGCGGTTGAAGTCGAAATTTCTTCCCCAGAAATGCAGGCCGTTTTCGCTTTGCCAACTCATGGCGCTGCAGCCTGCGGAAAATGCGGAATTTTGCATAAATAAAGACACCTCCCGAAAGATCATACGGACAGTTTGGCAAAAAAGCGCCGAAAATATGTGAAAAAAACCGAGCCGACGGAAACGCCTATTCCGTCGGCTCTGCGATCGAATTACCCATATTCAGAACTCTCTTTTCAATTTATGCTGACTGGCGCATTTCGCCGCAGAGACCCACGGCGAAAATACCCTTAAAAAAATCGCCAAAGTATTTGTTTATGCTCTCGGAACAAAAAAACCGGTCGCGCTCCATAAAGGAGCAAAAGGCAAGATATCCCGCAACGATCTTGTGATTGAACACAGGATGGCGGCTGACGTTTTTCGCCATTTCCATCAAATTCGCGCGGCAATCCGCATAATTGATCTTCAGACAAGCGCTGTAATTCATATCGAAGAAAGAGCGCCCTTTTACTTTCTGCCTGATCCTGACGGAACCCGTTTCAAATTCGGAAAGATCTGTCTTTCTTTCGACGAGAAGTTCTATTTCGTCTAAAAGAAGATCGTTTTCTCCGATCAGTTGGCGCAAAGCCATGCTGCCCGCAACGACGACGCGGATATTTTGTTTGCGAAGATGAAAAAGTACGCTGTTGAGCACTTCTTTTGCCTCGGCAACGGTCTCCGCGTATTCGGCGGCGCGTTCGGAAAGCGCTTCGAACAAACTGTCGGGCAGTTTGCGCAATCTGCCTTCGACGGCCATGCGGTATGCAAGGCCCGCTACTTTACAGCGGTCGAGCGAAGCGAGAAACTCGTCTTCGTCATAATACAGCCCTGAAAAATCGAGATTTTCGTCGAAACTGTTTTCCGTATACAGTCTGAGCATGCGGATGACTATCTCGTCCTCCACGGTTAAATTGATCTCCATAATATTCCCTATTACTCCATAAAAAATTTTTTATTAAAACATTTGACCGATCAACTCGGCTAATTGATTTGTATCTTCTCCGACGATACGTATCGAATCGACGGACATATAGTAAGTAAAAGAATCCACCTTAAATTTCGTCATCTGGGAGACAGTTTCAAGAGCCCCGCCGCTCGCGTCATTCGGCGTCGACGACTGTTTGTATTTGATCGTCTGCGTTTTGCCGCCGACCTCAAACTGCATTTGCAAAGTCGCATCAGACAAGTCGAATCTCTCTTCATATTCGAACTCGTAGTTCTCCACAAAGAAGATATACAAATTAAAGGAAAGTTTCGTTGTACTTTGCAAATAGTTTAATTCGATATATACGACGGTAGGATCATCTTCTTTTGTATGATAAATATAAGCGCGATCCACTTCGTAGCCTGAAAATGAGAGATTTCCCTTGTATAAAGCAGAAAAATCGTAATCATCCGCCACAAGAGTTCTTTCATATTCGGCGGCCGCGTAGTAATGCTCTTCGGGGGGCTTTTCCATGCTGAACAACGTGACGACAAGGCACACGGCAACCACCGCGACGGACAGTGCCGCCGCGGTAAAATGCTTCCACCTGCCGCTGACTGTGTGCGGCGGCGGGGCGGGCAGCATTTCTTGCTCGTCTTCTTCCATCTCTTCCTCTTGCCGTATCTTTTTTTTGATGGCGCTGAGGGTCTTTTCATCCCGTTCGGGATCTTCTTTAAGAGATTCTTCCAACACTTTTTTCAGCAAGTCCGCTTCTTTCATCCGATCTCCTTCCAAAAAACAAAATTAACTTATTTCAACCGAAAAACTGTCTTCGATGTCGAGATAGCCCGCATTCAGCCGGACCCAGCCGAGCCCGCCGCTCTGCAATGCGGACGCCACCTTCAAAAAGGTGATCTCCCTTGTCAGTTTTCCGTTTTGATAATATTGATTGATCTGTCTTCCGTACGCGACCATGGTGTGCGACGCGTCGTAATCGTTCTGTGCAATATAATCGTACCCGTCATATTCATCCATTGCAATAACAAAATTGAACTGCGGATACAGGAACATGACCACAGGCCTGTCGGCGGCGAATTCGGAAAGCATCTTGCTCATGCTGTACGCCCCGTTCTGCATGGTAGAGCGGTAGGTGACCGAATAGTTGCCGTGCTGCTGCGCGTACTTCGTAAGCCCCGTTTTGAACCAACTGATCGAAGTGCCCGCACCGTGATCGTTCGTTTCCATCAGGTCGTACAGTTCGTCCGCAGTGTCGGCAACAGCCCCCTGTAAACCGCTCCAAAGAAATATTCCCATGTAAATGGTATAAGTCTGGCAATTCGGTATCAGATCTTCGTTGTATATATCCCAATAAGCGAGCAGGTGCATGCCCGCGTCGGGCGCACACGTATTCGTTCCCTGTGCACCGCCGCCGTAGCCGGGCATCCCTTTTTCCACCTGGTCGGTAATTACGTTTTTCTCGTCATAATACACCCTTTCCGTCCACGATTCGGTCAGGCTGGAATCTCCGCCACCGTTGAAGCCGAAACCTTTCTGCTCCGCCGCGACGACGGATTCTGCCGTGATCTCTGCGCCCGTTTTCAGATCGTAATACTTGCTGTCTTTATAACTTACGTACTGCATGAAGGTGGGATAAATATTCACGCCGTCGTTGCCTGCGAACGGGTTGGGGGTGTCTACAAATATTTCCGTCACTTCGTATCCGCCGCCGGTCGCGACCATCAGAACGTATCCGTCGCGCTCGCCGTCGAGCGTGAAGCCGTACGCGTAACCGCTCAGCGCGCCGCCCGTGGTGTATGTTGCGCTCTTTTCATAGGTATAGGTCTCGTAATCGTATCCCTGATCCTCCTTCATCTCGCGCATGATGCTTTCAAATGCAATGGTTTCCGTCTCGTACCGGTCGCCCACCCAGGCGTTTGCCGTAAGCGCCGAAAAGGACGCGGCGGCAAGAATGCTTACCAACAGCAAAATGATCAATCGTTTGGGTCTTTTCATGTTTACTCCTTTGTGTGATGTTTGTTAAGGTACCTTCCATATAGTAAACACCGGAAAAGGCCGTTTTGTGTAAAAAAATTCAAAAAAAATCAAAAAAATTTTTTATTTTCTATTTTTTATCGAAAAACTCGTCGAATTTCTTCTTTGCGGTACGCAAAAGATAGTTGATCCTGTCCCGCGGACATGAAAGACGGGCCGCAATCTCTTTCTGCTTGAAGCCCGCCAATTTCATTTTTATCACGGTACGCTCTTGATAAGTAAGAATCCTGAAAACCTCCGATTTTTCGTCGATACACTGTTCGAGCATCTCGTACGTTTTTTCGCCCGCATATTGTTCTCTGATCTCTCTGTCCCGCCTGCGGGAACGGTAATAATTCAGCGCCGTGTTCTTGGCGATCTTGATCACCCAATGCTCATCGTCGTTTTCGGGCGTATACTGACCGCTGTTTCTCCATATTTTTACGAAAGTATCCTGCACTACGTCTTCCGCAAGTTCAGGATCTTTCAATATAAAAATCGCCAATGCACGCACGTTTTTATGCATCTTCACGTACAGTTCGTCTAACGCGCCCAAATCTCCTTCGGCTATCCTGGTGATCAAACTACTATCCATTGCATTTTCCTCCGTCGTTTAATTAGTTTCTTTCTAATATCGGCACGAGTCTCAACGCAACCTCTTTCGGATATGTCTTTCATTTGTTTCCTGAATGCCGTTCCTTTTCCGGATAGTGTGATTCGCGTTACAGATACTCGAATGCCGGCTTATTCCTGTCGTTTTTTCTTTTTTCCCCTTTTTCCACCTCTCACTGCAAGCCCGTTTTACTGCTTTTTTCACTCTTTTCGGTTCAATATTTTATCAAATCGGCGCATAAAAATCAAATTGCTGAAATAACGATTTTTGCACCAAATGGAAAAATTTTACAAAATTTAAGCAACACTTTACTTGCGGCGAAAATTTTGCACTTTTCCGTGCCCTGCGCAAAACAGAAAAGGGGCGGAAGGCGAAACCGCCTTCCGCCCCCGTTTTGGGGAAATATGCCGTTTACCGGCCTGTCGTATCGTTTATTTCAAGTTTGCGTAGTCCTCGTCGCTCACCGCTTCAAGCCATTCGTTGGAGGCGCCTTCGGCGGGCACTTCTACGGCAAGATGCGAAAACCAACTGTCCTTCGCGGCGCCGTGCCAGTGCTTGACTTCGGGCGCGATCTCGACAACGTCGCCCGCTTTCAGCGCGCGGGGCGCTTTGCCCCATTCCTGATACCAGCCCCTGCCGCCCGTAACGAGCAGGATCTGCCCGCCCTTGTGGTGAATGTGCCAGTTGTTCCTGCAGCCCGGCTCGAACGTGACGTTCCCGATGCCTACGCCCTTCGTCGTGAGCATCTTTAAATAACTTTTGCCGACAAAATACTGCGCGAACGCTTTGTTTTCCTCTCCTTCTTCAAAGACGGCGCCGCCGCCCAGACTCTCTTTTTTCGTCATATCCCGTTTCTCCTTTCCGAATATTTTTCCGACCCCGATCGCAGGGCGCGTGTGTCATTTCGCAAAAGACATGAACCATTCGACCGTCTGCGGATCGTAGTGGGAAAAGAACAGGCTGCTGCCCGTATCCAGGGCAGAGATCTTTTTCATCTCTTCGTCCGTAAGAGAAAAGTCGAATATGTCAAAATTTTCTGCCATTCTGTCTTTTCGGACAGATTTCGGGATCACGACCACGCCGCTCTGCAACAGGAACCGAAGCGCCGTCTGCGCGATGCTCTTGCCGTATTTTTCGCCGGTCTCTTTGAGAAGAGCATTCGAAAACATTCCGTTTTTCCCCTCCGCGAAGGGCCCCCACGATTCGATCTGGCAGCCGTACTTTTTCATGACCTCGCGAGCGATCTTCTGCTGTTGGAAAACGTGCGTCTCCACCTGGTTCACGGCGGGCTTTATCTCGCAAAAAGAAGCGATATCGATAAACCTGTCCGGATAAAAATTCGAAACGCCGATCGCGCGCACCTTGCCCGAACGATATGCCTTTTCCATGGCGCGGTAAGTGCCGTAATAATCGCCGAACGGCTGATGAATGAGCAGAAGATCGATATAATCGGTGCGCAGTTTGCGGAGCGACTCTTCGATCGACTTCGCCGCACGGTCTTCTCCTGCATTGGAGATCCATACTTTTGTCGTGATAAAAAATTCTTCTCTGGCAATGCCGCTCTCCGCAACCGCCTTGCCCACGCCCTCTTCATTGGCGTATGCCTGCGCCGTATCGATCGAACGGTATCCCACGGAAATCGCGTCGCGCACGCAACGCGCACACTCTTCGGGCGATACCTGATATACCCCGTATCCCAACGCGGGCATTTTTACGCCGTTATTCAAAGTTACATAATCCATACTGTTTCCTCCTTTACGATTTCAGTTTTTCCGCCGCCGCATTGACGCAGGCAAGCGCGTTCAGCGTGCGCGGATAGCCCACGTACGGCAGGCACTGCGACAAAACGCTGATCAGAAACTTTTTGTCGTTCCCGATGCGCATGTTCGCCATCGCGTGGCTGGTCAGTTGCGGCTCGCAGCCGCCCTGCGCCGCAAGAAAACAAAAGGTGATCATTTCCCGCTGTCTGTAATCCAGCCCGCCGCGCGTATAGTAATCCCCGAAGCAGTTCGCCGACAGCCAGCGGTTGATGTGGCGCGTCTCTTCCGGCCCCGATTCCGCAAAACCGCGCATGCCGTCGCCGAAAATTTCTACCTGCGTCCGTTCGCCCGCCGTAACGCGGTCCTTGCCGCCGACACGCTTTTGACCAACGGGCGGCAAAGCGATCCCGCGCGAGGCAAATACGCCGTTCATCTGCGACAGAAAGGGATAAACCCTTCCCATTCCGAGATACGCCGCCGCCTGATAGACGACCTCGCGCGCCTGTACGGGCGAAACGCCCGCGTTCAGCGCCGCAGAGAGCATTTTGCCGAACAACTCCGCGCCGCCGCAGCCGAGCAGGGCCGCCAATACGGCTAGATTGCGCGTCTCTTCCCCGAGGATGTCTTCTGCGGGCACCTCGCCGAACGCAAAATTCGCAAAAATTTCGGCAAGTTCGGGGTCCGTGCTCTCCGGAACGGGATTCCCCTCGGGAAATAATTTTTTCAGGCGTTCCGCCGCCCGATCGGTCAGTTGCATACCCTTCCTCCTTTAACGGTCCAATAAACGGAGAAGATAATCCACCTCGTCCAGTTTTTTCTGGCCCGCGTGCACCTCGTCGAGCAGGCGGTCGCGCAGACAGCGCAGTATGCGCGCGCGGCAGGAGGCGCAGTCCGCCGAAAAATATTCGAGGATCTCCCCTTTCGACAGCCCCGCCTTTTTCAGAAAGCAATACAGCGACACAGAGCGGACGTCGTCGTCGCTTAGATCGGACGACCCGCCCGAAAGTATGCCCGCGCCCTCGCACTCGGCGACGTCTTCCGCCTTCAGCCCGAACAGCCTGCACGCTTCGCGAAGTTCCATGTTACCTCTCCGTTGACGGAAATGATTTTTGCTTTTTTCCGTTTCCGCAAACTATTATAGCACGGTTGCGCCCGCCTGTAAAATACTTTGATTTTATGGCTATGAATGCTTTATAAGCATGGATATTTCTTCAATGAATTTGCTCACGCAGCGGTTCGCCGCGCGGTGCTTTTTCCAGATCAGAAAGGTAGACTGGCTGATCGGCGGTTCAAAGGGGCGGAAACTCAGGCGGCCGGACGGGAAATAACCGACCGTCCCCTCGATGGTAAAAACGTAACCGACATTCTGCTCCGCAAACAGCGCGGCGTTGTTGATCAGGTTAAATGTGGCGATCACGTTCAGTCTGTCGAACCCTTCTCCCAGCGCCGCGCGGTAAAAACTGCGCACTTCTTTGCGCCTGTTCATGACGATGGGCAGCCCCTGCAGATCCTCTGCGGACACGCTCTCCTTTTTCGCCAGAGGCGAGGATGCGCTCATCAGAATGCCGCAACGCTCCTCTATATTCAGCCGCAGAAATTCGTATTTGTCGATGTCGCCGGGCTCGACCAGCAGGCCCAGATCGAGCAGTCCGCGCTCTAACCGCTCTTTTACGCGGTCCGCCGTATCCGATTCGATCTCGAACGTGACGCCGGGATATTTATTCCGAAAAGATGCGATCGCCTGCGGCAGAAGCGCCGCGGCGCGCGTTTCCGCCGCGCCGATGCTGACAACGCCGCTCAGGTTTTCGTTTCTGTTGCGCAACTCGCGCTCCGTCTTATCCGAAAGTTCCAAAATCTCCTCCGCGCGGCGGCGAAGCAGCATGCCCTCTTCCGTCAGAACGATCCTGCGCTTGCCACGCTCGAACAGTTTTGTGCCCAATTCCTCTTCCAGTTCCGCCAGTTGGCGTGACAGCGTGGGCTGCGTGATATAGAGCGCTTCCGCCGCACGGGAGACGCTCTCTTCCCGCGCAAGCGTCAGAAAATACCGCAAAACTCGCAATTCCATAGCGTGGCCTCCGATCTTTTTTCCGTATTATACCATACCTTTCGGGCATAATTCAAGCCGTAAAAGAAATTTTTGTATAAAAATACCCGCTTCCGCGGGTATTTTTCTTGTTTTATGCGCTAAAATTTGCTTGTTCCGGCCTGCACGAAGCCGAAAAGTGCGATCTTTCAGCCTTCCACTTCCACTTCGAGCGGGCCTTTCAAATCGGCAAGGGCCGTTTCGTATCCGTCGGGGCCGTCCGTCCTTTTTCCGTTCACAATCACCGAGCGGACGCCGCTGCCCTTCCGATATTTCACGCGCACGGGTACGCCGCGCACCATGAAAGACATTTCCGCTTCATCGCATGGAAAATATGCGGAGGGAGATATTTTCAGGCGGGTCTGCGTGACCTCGACGCCGAACACGCACCGCGTGAGCGCCTTGATCAGGACCGCCGCGCTGCCCGTGTACCAGTCGTTCATCGATTCGCCGTCAACGCCCAGTTCTTCATTATAAATATAGGAATTGGACATGACGAAGGGAGAAGTGGATATAAATTCATGCGCGGGAGGGAGCACTTTTACGAGTTGCTCCCACGCGCGCTCCCCTTCGCCTATTTTGAACAGGGACCAGATGCCGAACAGCGTCGCATGCGCGTAGGAAGCCCCGTTTTCCGCCGTGCCGGCCGGAAGGTTGGGGATGCGGCCGACGCCCCGCGTTCCGCGCGCAAAGGGCGGCTCGAACGTCTTTAAACCGTATTTCGAGTCCAGCCGGTCATAACTTGCAAGGATCTCTTTCCGAATGCTTTTATCCCATTCATAGGCGCCCGAGAGGACCCAGAACGCATTCGCCGTAAGCCCGTCGCGGGACTTTCCGTCCACGTCCTGGAAACTGCCGACAAAATATTCCATCTTGTCTCCCCAGCCGTGCACGATGCGGCGCTCGCCGCTCTGATTTGTATGGACGGCATAGCGCTGAAGCCCCTCTTTGAGTTCCGCATACTTTTTTTCGTACAGAGCAACGAGATCGGGGCGGAGAGAACGCACGCGCAGGATCTCGGACATCTCTTCGAGATTGCGGCACAGTTGCAACGTCGCCATGACGGAAACGCCGCTGCCGAACTGCTTGTCCTTATCCTCCGTCGTTCCCAAACCGTCCAGGGCGTCGTTCCAGTCTCCGTAAAGAATGCGCAGGCAATGCGTCTTATCGTCAACGTTGGCGAGAAGATAGCCGACGATGCGCACGAGATGATCGAGCACGCTGTCCCGCTCGTCCGTAAGAGAAGCCTCTCTGCCGCGGTACACGTAATAGCCGCACTCTTCGCGCAGGACAGAGTCGTCCCCCGTGTAGGCGAGATAGGTATAGAGAGCGTCCACGATCCACACGCCCTGATCGATAAATTCGCGCAGATCCAGAACGGGCACGCTGCCCCGCCTTGCGGGCAGGGAATACTGCCTGGGCGCACGGCCGTCCGTCCCGATGAAATCGAGCGCTTCGAGTATTTTTCTGCGGCAGTCCGCGGGATTCCATATGAGCGCCGCTTCGATCTGCTGAAACACGTCTCTGACGCCGAGCATGGACAGACTGGAAGTTTTGGCAAGCGCGCACGATTCGACCTGTCTGATCACGCTGCCGATAAACCGATTGAGCACATCTGCGTCGATACGTTTGTCAGAAAAAGGACCAAAAGCAATTTTCAGCATGCGATCGGAAACAAATTTTTCCTCGTCCTTTTTCTCCGCCGCGGCAACGTAATCGTCAAACTCGCTCTCCCCGATCGGCAGCGACAAAGAGCGTTCCGCCTCTGAGGGATCGCGGTAGATTTCAAAGGAAAGATCCTCTTCGCAATATCCGTTTGCGGGCAGACGGAACCGTATGATCTCGCCGGCGACCGCCGTATCCGAAAATCCGCACGTCTTTTTTTCTTCGGCAAAGGAGCCCGTGAAAAGGGGTTCGGCGCAGTTGAGCGATACCGTTTTTCCGCCGCAAAAATCCGCGCGGGCGGACGTGGCGGAAATGCCCGAAACATCCCCTTTCGTCCTCCGCCTGACGACGGCGTAAAAATTGACGTGTTCTTCGCGGGAAAGATCGACCACGCTTTCGATCAAAAACCCGTTTTCCCGAACGCCGCAGCGTTTGTACCATTTGCTTTCGATATCCTCGACGGGCATATAGCGCAAAAGGCAGTTCAGATAAGAGGACAGATAGATCTCTTTGTCCGTTCCCGTCAGATTCTGCGCGGACAGCGTAGCGCGTACGCGCTTTTTTTCGTCCGCGTAAATGCGCACGGCAAAGCGGAGCCCCTCTGCTTCCGTCAGGTAATAAGCCGCCGTCGGCGTAAACACGGTGCAGCGCTCCGCGCGCTCGCGCGGCTGTGCCGCAACGCCCGTGAGGGATACGGGAAGATAGCCGCCCTTTTCGTCCTTTATGCCCCCGAAAAACGCCAGATAGGGCTGTTTGCCCTCGTCCGCATAGGGAAATACGGTAAACGTGCTTTCGTTTACCGAAATATAGCCCGACTGATACGCCCACAGATAAAACCCGTCCGTACCGTAAAAATAGCGGCTGTCCCCTCTTTTACGAGGGAAACAGGCGATCGCACTGTCGTCGAGAAACCAGGTGTTTTCGGGCAGTTTCGAGCCCGCGGGGGCTTCTCCCCTTCGCAGGCGCCCCGTCTTTTCAAACAGCAGAGCGGCCTTTTCTTTCATTCCCATGCGCGTTTCCTCCTGCGTTTACAAATGCCGTCAGGCAATCGGCGATGCGGAGCGCCTCTTCCCCGCTCTCCGCCTCGGCAAACAGCCTGAGCATCGGTTCGGTGCCCGAAAGGCGCAAGAGCGCCCAACATCCGTCCGAAAGGTAATATTTGAAATTCCTGTTGAAATGATCGAAACGCACGATCTCTCTGCCGAGGTCGGGCGTTTCGGCCGCCAGAAAAGCGGTGGCGGCTTTTTCCCCGCGCAGGGGGATCGCCCTCTCCACCGAAGCGTAATGATAATCCGCAAATTCGTGCACCTCGCGCACGATCTCGGAGACGGGCTTATCCATCACGATCTGCATCTCCATGAAAAGGGAGGCGCTGAAAGCGCTGTCTTTGCCCTCGATATAGCCGCGGCAGGTAAGCCCGCCGCTCGATTCGCCGCCGATCAGCGCGTCCGTTTCGCGCATTTTTGCGGAGATGTTTTTGAATCCGACGTCCACCTCGTGACAGGAAAAACCGAGTTTTTCCGCCACTTTGTCCACGAGGACGGAAGTCGCGCAGTTTTTGACGACGTCCCCTTTTTCTCCCCTGTATTTTACCAGATAGTAATAGAGTGCCGCGAGGATATCGTTGTTGTTCACGTATTCGCAGGTGTCGCTGATGATGCCCAAACGGTCGCCGTCGCTGTCCGTTCCGATCGCGTAATCGTAGCCGCCCGCCGCGACCTTCGCTTTGAGCGGTTCGAGCATCGCTTCCGTCGGATTGGGAAGTTCAAACCCGAAAAACGCGTCGTGTTCGGGGTGAAGCACGTCAAATTTTTCGATGCGGAACTTTTCCGCCAGGCGGGACAGCCCGACGATCCCCGCGCCGTACAGATTGTCGAAGAGTATTTTCGCGTGATTGTCGCGGATCTTCGGGCTGATAAAAGAGCAGATGTTTTCCACATAGGCATCGATATTGGAATAATCTGCGACGAGCCCCGCCCCTTTCGCGTCGGACAGCGGCATGCTCGCGATCTTTTTTACGCCCGCACACTCGCGCTCGATCCTGTCCGTCAGAGCGACGTCGGCGTCGCATCCGCCCTTGGCGAAAACCTTAACCCCGTTGAATTTGAACGGATTGTGGCTAGCCGTGATCATCACGCCGTAATCGAGCCCCAGATCGCGCGTGGCGCACATCACGCCGGGCGAAGGCATCGCGTGCGTGTACAAGAAAACTTTCACGCCGTTGCCCGCAAAAACTTCCGCCATCCACGCCGCGTAGAAGTCGGACATAAACCGCCTGTCGTACCCGATGACGACGGGCTTATCGGAACCGTCCTGCCCGATCATGTTACAGAGCGCCTGCGCGATCGTCTGCACGTTCCCGCGGGTGAAATCGTCGCCGATCACCCCGCGGAAACCTCCCGTTCCGAATTGTATCATAGATAAGACCTCCAGAGAAGTATTTTTATTTTGAACAGCGCCGTTGCCGACAGCGATCCGCTTTATCTGCCGCGCGAAATTACGCGCTTTACGGCGATTTTATCGTCAAAAATCACAAAATCCGCATCGTAACCCTTCGCGATGCGCCCTTTGTTGAGTTTCAGAGCGCGGGCGGGCGTCTCCGTCATCGCGCGCACGGCGTCTTCGAGCGGAACGCCCGCGGCGACGCATTCCGCGACCAGCCTGTCTGCCGTGGCAACGCTCCCCGCAAACGCGCTCCTGTCCGCAAGTTTCGCCACGCCGTCTTCCACGATGTAGGGAACACCGTTGAGTTCGCCCGAAGTTTTTCCGCTTCCGGCAATGCTGAGCGAATCGGTCACGAGCATGATATGCTCTGCGCCCTTCAGGCGGAACACGAGGCGGATGAGTTCTTTGGGGATATGCTTTCCGTCGGCGATCAGTTCCGCGTCCATATCCTCGAAAAGATAGGCGCATTCGATGACGCCGAGACGACGGAATCCCTTTTCGCGGGTAATGGTGGAAGTACACGAATAAAGGTGCGTCACGCAACGCAGCCCCGCGTCATACGCGGCGAGCATGTCGTCGTAAATTGCGGCAGTATGCCCCGCAGACGCGAGCACGCCGCGCCCGATCAGATACCTGCAGAATTTTGCATCCCGATCCCGTTCGGGGGCGTAACTCCATTTTTTTACAAACCCGCCGAATTCATCGAGAATGCGCGTATAATCCTTTTCGACGGGATCGGTGAGATATTTCGGATTCTGCGCGCCTGCCATGGAGGGAGCAAAATACGGCCCTTCGATATGGGCGCCGCCGATCTCGCCCTTTGCCGCCCCGCTTGCCTGCGCTTTTTTCAGTTCCCGCAGCGCACGCGCCGTATTCTCGTAATCGGACGCAAGGGTCGTCGGGAATATGGTCGTCGTGCCGTGCGAAAAATGAAAATCCGCCGCCCTGATCGCCTCCTGCGCGTCGCAGAAAGTAAAATCCACGTCCGCGCCGCCGTGCGTGTGCGTGTCGATGAAACCGGGCGCGAGATAAAATTCGCCCGCATCATATTCTTCCTCGCAGGGAAGATCGCGCCCGGAAACTTCGGCGATGACGCCGTTTTCATAATAGACATACCCGGGAAAGATCTTCCCGTCCGAAATGATGCGGCCGCACCGGATGCGCTTCATTTTTTCACCTCCGAAAGGGGCCGGAAGGTCACGCGGATGACGTGGCGCTTTGCGGAAAGCGCGATATCGTTGAAATGCGCGATCCCGTCGTCCGTACCCATTTCCGCAAAACGGGTATCTTCAAACAGGACGTTTTCCGCATTCCGCACGTCGCCGGAGAGGACCTCGACGGTATCCGCCACGTATTTTCTGCCCTGCGCCGTATAACGGAAATGCAGCGGATAGTGCGCGCCTTCGCCCCAGACGGCAAAGGTTACGCTTTCCAATTCCTTTTCTTCGATCGCAAAGCGATACCCGTAGCATCCGCCGATTTCAAATTGCGCGATGCTCGGCTTCAGCACCCCCGTAAACAGGATGTTTTCTTCTTCGCCGCGGTATTTGACGGCGATCTGATTGTGCACGGTGGGATACGGGTCGTGCAGCATGAGATCGACGTACAGCACGCCGCATCGCCTGCCCTTGACCAGTTCCTTTCTGCACCGATCGATCTTTTGCGCATAAGAGGCGAATTTCTTTTCGAACGCGCCCCTGCAACTTTTGATACCGCTGCGGTATCTTTCCCAAAGAGCGGCGCCGTTTTCGCGGATCTCTTCAAAGCCGGCCGCGATCTCGTCCAGTTCTTTCAGACGGCACGGGCGCATATCCTCTTTGCGCTCGTAATCGTCGAAAATGGAGACGGCAAGCCTCTGCAGGCGCAGATTCAGATAAATTTCGTAAATATAATCGTAGGCGTCGGTAACGACGTCGCGCGCCCGCCCGGAAAGGCTGCCCTGAAAGCCGCGCAGCGCTTCGAGCGCGGGCACAAGCGCTGCGCGGTACATGAGTTTGAGCATGTAATCGCTTTCGGCCGCATTCGCTATATCCCCTACGGAACCGCACTCTACGATGTTCATGGAAAGGAGCAGTTTCGCGCATTCTTCCGAACCGCCGAGCGCGGAAGCATATGCGGCGACCCTGTCCCCTTCGCTTTGGATGAGGCCGCTCCACTTTTTCCCCGCATAGGCAATATTGGGATATGCGCCCTGATAGAACGAATCGGAGCGTTTCCAGGTCGTCATGATCGCGCCGACGGGGCTGTATTTTTCTGCGTAATCGGTAAACGTATCCACGTTATACGGGGAAGAACAGCGGTGCGCGTACACGCAGAAGAGATAGGAAAAGCCCAACTCGTCATACAGGCGGAACCAATCTTTTTTGATGCGGTTGGTCCAGTGCCCCTGCGGCTCGTCGCCGACGAACACGTAATTCCAGTTGCAAAGCACAATGTCGCGGGGCAGATCGCGGACGATATCGGCATATTCGAAAAAATCGTCCCACATCATCATCGTCTTGCCGAGGCTTTTGCAAAGTTCGTACGTATGCAGAATGTGCGCAAGAAAGAGATCGCTCTTCGATTTGCCCGCAGCGAGCGCACCCTTGCAGCGCTCGCAAACGGCAAGATCGAAAGGCTCGTCGAGCCCCATATGCACATATTTACTGTGGAAAAGGGAACAGACGTCCGCAATATATTTATCGAAAAATTTGTTCAGTTCCGGATTCGTGATACAGCCGCACGCGCCGCGCTTGAAGCGGTCGAACCCGCGCCCCTCCTTCTCTACGTCGGTGATCTCGGATAAATGTTCAAGTTGCGGATAGAGGAAAAATTTTTCGAGATGGCCCAAATTTTCGAGGGCGGGAATGACGTCGAGCCCCTTCGATCCGGCATAGGCGACGATCTCACGGATCTCATCGGCAGAATACGTCTCTTCGGGGTCGAAAAAGGCGGTATCTTCGGTGCGGACCGCGTTTTCAAGATACAGGATCAGGGCATTATAGCCGTTTTCCGCCGCAAAATCGGCGTAACTTTTCACGAATGCAACGCTCTCTTTCTGGCGGGCAAGATCGATTTGCAGACATCTTAAATCGAGTTTCATAATTTCTCCGTCGGCGCCTCTGCGCCCTATTATTTTATCACATCGGCAAGCCCCGTTACAAGGAATTTGCCGAAAGTTCTTCAAGAAAATTCGGCTCCCCGAAAAACGGCGAGCCGAATTATTCCTTCATTGCGTATTACGCATCCGCCTGCCCCGAAGTGCAGTTCGGGATCAGTGCGGGATAAGAGCCTTCAGAAATCGTCCAAATGCTGCTATCCCAACCTTCAAACGTAGCGGCCGTTTTGAGTTCCGTTTCCGTCTTTACGATATTTTCGTCGGCAACCTTGTTATAGCCTATGGAACCGTCGACCGTCGTATCGAGAACAAAACTGCTCGTGATTTGGCTTGCAGAACCGGAAGAGATAAACCCAGATCCATGTTCTGCCTCTGAACGATCTCCCGTAAAGACTGCCTGCCCGATTGCGATGCTGTTTACGATAACCCCGCCTTCCTGCAAAGTTCCTGCAAGCGTACCGATCGGCGGTTCGTCTCTGTCCGAATAAACGCGTACATTCACAAAACAGTTCTCTACCCTTCCGTACAGGAATCCGACCAAAGCGCCGCCGTAGATTGTTTTAACGCCGTCGTCGGCTCCCGTGCCGCTTTCAAGGTGCAGGTTCTTGACGACACCCGTCGATTCGATCCTTGCAAAGAAACCTCCGTTCCAACTGACATCCATCTTCACTCCGGATATCTTGTGCCCGTTGCCGTCAAACGTTCCGGAAAGTCCGATACCGTCTGTATCGGCGATGCCGATCGTACCAAACGTAACGCCCGAAAGGTCGATATCCGTCATCAGAATATAATTGTTGGTCAGGTTCTGGCGGGAAACTGCATTGTTCCCCGTCCAGATCGCCTGCAGATCCTCAATGCCGTTGATCTCTTTGAATACGTGATTCGTGACCGTTATGGTCAGTTCCGCGCTCGAAGGATCTCCGCCTGCATCGGGCGTGACCGTAGCGACGACCGTAAATACGGCGGTGTTGTTCACCTCTTCCGTCAGGGTCACGACGCCCGTTTCCGCATCGACGGAAACACCCGTCACCGCTTCTTTTAATGCATACGAAAGCGTATAACCGCTGTCCTGACTGACTTCTACGTAATCTGCAAGCGCGAGCGTAGCAGAGGTTTCAAAATCCATCGTTTCGGGCGCGTCGTCCGCAAAACTGACAGAGATTCCTTCGTTCGAGACGGTAAACGTCATTTGGTCCGTCACGGACGGCGCAAGCGCCGCCGCTACCGTGACCGTGAACGTCGCTCCCGTTACCGCCTGCGGTTTGACCGTTACAGTCCTGCCCTCATAGGTGATATTCGTTTCATCCGTCGTCGTGAAGGAAGAAATAAACCAGTCGCCCGAAGGAGTCACGTCTGCCGTGATTTCGGTTGCGCCGACCCCGACCGTCGTTTCGGAATTGGTGATTTCAATCCCCGTGGGAATTACCAGTTTATCGTTTTTCAGCGTAGGATATGCGCCGTCTGCAATATACCAGATTTCCGTATCCCAATCCGCAAAGTTGGAGGCCGTACGCATTTCCGTATCGGTGAGAACGATCTTCGTGTTTTCTGCCGTAATTTTATCCGCGACCGTATCGATCTCCGTTTTTGTCACCGTTCCGGACAGGGCATAACTGTCGGTTACGACCGCGTTTGCACTGTCGGTGTCGTGCGTTTTGCCGTAGACACCGCTGGATGCTGTGGATTCTGCAGGCAAAGTTACCGTTCCGATCGAAATTACGTTTTTCAATGTTCCGCCGCCGCACACAGCCGCAACCGCAGATCCGCTGGGTTGAGAAGTATGCGTCGTGGTGACGTCTACGTCGAAGAAGCAATTTTCCACCGTGCCGTATACGAGTCCGATCGGACCGGCGATTATTCCGTTCAACGTGCCTTCCATTTTCAGGTTTTTGATCACGCCCGTTGCCTCTACCTTCGCAAACAAACCGCAGTTCCAACTGACGGCAAGGTCATTCGTCCACGAAATCGTGTAGCCATTTCCGTCGAAGGTCCCGAACAATCCGTAACCGGGATCATCCTCGGCCCAACCAAACCCGATCACTTTCGCACTGCTGCCGAGATCGATATTGTCCGTAAGGATATAATTGTTATGCATGAGCGGCTTGACGGTATCGTCGGGAGCATCCCAACGGCCGATCGGCCAGATCGCGAGGAACTCTTCCGCTGTGGAAATTTCCTTGGGAACGGTATTGATGACGTTTACGGAGATCTCTGCAGATTTTGCCGATTCGCTTCCGTCGGTGACGGTGACCTGTACCTTGAATACCGCCGTATTGTTGGAAGCCGCGGTAATGGTGAGCACGCCCGTCTCTTCGTTGATCGTAACGCCCGCCGTTTCCTGCGTGATCTCATAAGTGACCGTTTCGCTGCCCGATCCGCTCAATACGGTAACGAGATCGGATACGTCGAAGGTATTCGCACCGTCTGCAGTGTATTCGAGATCGGGGATCTCGTCAACGACGACCGCGAGCGCTCCTTCAAAAGTAAAGGTGACCGTTGTCTGTATATTGGTATTGAGGTCGGAGGCAAGCACGATCGTCACCGTGTCTCCGTCCTTTGCGAGAGAACCGTTTACCGAAACGGTAACGCCGTCATAAGTGAACGCGCCGTCCGCAACGCCCGTACCCGTCGCAAAACTGATGATCGAGAAGGATTGCGGCACGTTGACGGCAGAACCGTCTGCATCCGTAACTTCGGCGGTGAATTCGTAATCGCCGTGCCCGACCGTAAATTTGCCGTCGATGATCTCTTCGCCGTTGACTTTGACTTCGATCATCGCGGGCTCTACAAACTTATCGTTATAGAGGGACGGGAAAGAACCGTCTACGATTCTCCAGATCTCCCTGTCGAATCCCTCTTCCGTTTCGGCATCGTATTCGGGATACGAAGCGGCCGTCTTCATTTCTTCTTCCGTGCGGATGACGTCCAACTCCCCTTCGGCCGCAGTGTCGATACCGCTCCTGTGCCCTACGATGTTTTCGATCGTGCCTTCGAGCGCATAACTCGAACGCAGGCACTGGCCGAGCGTGCCGGGCATGCTTGCGGCAAAGCCCGTCGTATAGTCGGAATTTTCGCCCGTCGGGTTGCGGTTGATGACCGTCTGGCCGATGGAGACGCAGTTGATCACAAGGCCGGTCGCGCCGATCGTGCCGACGAAAGAGCCGACGGAAATATGGGCGCCCGCACTATTGGTATCGGAGGTGACGCGCACGTTTGCCATACTGTTCTGAATGGTGCCGAAACAATATCCCGCGAACGGTCCGCAGAACATGCCGTGGATACCGTCGTTTACGCCGTTGCCGCTTTCCAGAACGAGATTTTCCACCACGCCCTCTTCACCGATCGAATAGAAGAAACCGTTGTTCCAGCCGGCGTTCATGTTGAAGTTGGAAATGGTGTAACCGTTGCCGTTGAAATTGCCGTTGAACTGCGCGCCCGTGCCGCCTTCCGTGCCGTCGTTGGCGATGGACGTCCAGTCGGACGTGAGCACGATATTATCGGTAAGGATGTAATGGTTCTGCATGCGGGCGCGGCTCTCCGCGTTGTCGCCCGTCCAGATCGCGCGGAGTTCTTCTTCCGTGGAGATCTCGCGCTCGACCTCGTTGAGAACGGTCATATTGACCGTCGTGCGGAACTCTTCTTCCTCCACGGTCGCCTCGGCGACTACGGTGAACGCGATGCCGTTGTTCGCATATTTATCTACGGAAATTTCGCCGCCGGGAGTAATCGATACGCCGTCCACTTCCGTTTCAAGCGAGAAGGTCACTTCCGCTTCGGGCACCATCGTGTATTTGAGTTGCAGTTTGCCGTCATTGACCTGCGCGTCGACCACTCTCTGCGGGGTCGTGATGTGCAGACCGTCTTCGGGACGGTTGTCGACGACAAATTCTTTCGTGTCTGTGATCTGCGGGTCCGCAACGGACGCCACGCTGACGGTAAACGTATAACCGTCTTCGATTTCCGCGTCAATGGCTACCTCGTTGTCCACGATCTGTACGAGGGTATGCTCGCCGACGAGCGATGCCGTAAAGCGCTGATCGGCTCCTTCGGGCATGACCTGCGCCGTGATTTCAAAAAATCCGGGCGCGGGCGTCGTATCCTCGTTGGTGATCGAAATGCTTTCGGGCAGAACGGATACGCTGTTGACCGTGATTTCACAGGTCAGCGTTGCAGCGGCGGTATCCTGCGTCTTTGCGACCTGCGCCGTAATGGTCGCAGTACCCTTCTCCACTGCCGTAACAAGCCCGTCCGAAACGGTCGCGACATCTTCGTCCGAACTGCTCCACGTCACGTTCGCCGGTTCGGGAGAGATAGTCAACTGCAAAGTTCTGCCGATCTCGAGCGAAGCCGACGTCTGACTCAGTTTATAGCCGGAGGATGGACCGGAATTTCCGTTACACCCGGCAAAAACCGTGAGCACCATCAGCATGGCCATGACCGCGATCAGGGCAATTCTGAGTTTCTTTCTCATCATATTATCTCCTTGATTTTATTTTTTTCATTTCCGGTAAATCAGCCTTTGATTCCGCCCGCGACCATGTTGGAGATGATCACCTTCTGGAAGCAGCAGAATATTGCGACGATCGGAGCGATCGCGACGAGCACGCACGCGAACATGAGCGGGTAATCGCTCGTCTTTTCGATCTCGATCATCAGGGAATCCAGCCCGACCGCAACGGTGGGCATGGAAGGTAAATAAATCTTCGGCGTGCCGAAATTGTTCCAGTAATCGATCGCCGTAATGATGGCGAGCGAGATGAGCGCAGGCATCGAGAGCGGGATCATGATCTTGAAAAAGACCCCGAAACTCGTGGCGCCGTCGATCTGCGCGGCCTCGGCATACGTCCAGGACAGGCTTTTGAAATGCCCGTTCAAAAGAAGGAAGCCGAACGCAAATCCGCCTACATACACGATCCATACGCCCGGAAGTGTGTCCATCAGCCCGATGCTGCCGATAAAATCGTACATGACGGGCAACGTACCCACGACCGGTATGACCATGGACGCGAGGACCATGCCGAAAATGATCTTTTTGCCGGGGAAGTTGTATTTTGCGAGCACATATGCCGTACAGGCGGAGAAGAACACTTCCAGAAAGGTCGTCGTGGCGGTCAGAATGATGCTGTTGAGAAACATCTGCAGGAGGTTTACCTCTTTGACCGCAGAACCGGAACCGACCGTCAGTTTAAATCCGATCAGAGCCTCGTAATAGTTATGCGGATCAAAAATTTCAGGTATGCTCATGCCGCCGTTTGCGACCGCGCTCGTCAGAAAGTCCTGCCGGGTCTTGAAAGAGTTGAACAAAAGCCAGGCAAAGGGAAAGAGCAGCGAAACGGAATAGAGTATAAAAATCGCACAGACGATCCAAAGCGCCACTTTCTGGCCCGTGGAACGCTTTACGGGCGAATTTTCCTTCTGTTTTTTCAGTTTTTTGCCGACAAGTTTGGATTCTATGATTTCAGACTCGGAAACTTCGGGCGTCATCGTACCGACGTCGGCAACATTGCTTTCCATAACATTCGTTTCCATCAGTAGTCCACTTCCGTAAAGAATTTATTCATGATCCATCTTGCAAGGAAGATGACGGGGACGTAGAACAGCGAACAGAGCAGACCGAAAGATGACAATTGCGGGATCTGACGCCGGTCGGAATAATTTCCGAAGATATAAAGCGCGATCGTTCCCGTGTTGAAGTTTCCGTCCGTAGACGATCCCATCAGGAAATACGGCTGCATATATAGGGTAAGCACGGTATTCATGCCGACCGTAAACAGCGTCACGATCGTAGGCCACACCATGGGGACCATGATGCAGAACATCTCGCGCCCCATCCCTACACCTTCGAGACGGTTGTATTCGATGATCTCGGAAGGGACGCGGCTCATTGCGCCCGACATGAGAACGACGTTATAGCCGATACCCGCCCACACGCAGTAAAAGAAGATCATAAACGGCGTGAGCCCGTCAGTGCCGAACCAGACGGGCACGTTTTCCATACCCAGATGCCGCAAAAGCGCATTGACATAACCGTACGTATCGAACCCGAAACGGAAAGCCATCGTCATCGCGACGCCGGGCAGAATGGAGGGAAGAAAGAAGATCACGCGGAAAACCGTCCCTCCCGGCACCTTGGCAAAGATGAAATATGCGCAGATGACGGAAAGCGGAAGCGTTATAAAGCAGGAAACGGGGAAATACAGAAGGGAATTGACGAGGATCATCGTATACTTCGAATCATGCAGAAATCTGTCGATCCACATTTCGAAATTGTAAAAAATATTCCCCGGAATCTGAAAGTCCGCCACATTCGGGTTATAGCGCGTAAAGGACAGAATGAGCGTTCTCGAATTGATATACAGCCACGTGACCAAAAAATGTATTACGGGATAAGCGAGAAGAACGCAGATGAATACGATCTGTTCCTTTCTCAGCCCGTATTTATTGCGCCGTCTTTTCTTTTTCAATTGCTCCATATTAACTCTCCCCTGCCGCCGCACGAGGCGGCGGCAACCGTACACGATTATTCGAGGCCCGCTTCGAAGCGCCAGTCATCCCACTTGCTGTTCACCTGCGACCAGGCGCTTGCAAATATAGAGGAAGGCGTGATCTGGCTGGCGGTGCCGTACGTCGTAAAGCACCTGAGATAATAGTTTTCGATCGGATAAGCGGAGACTAGTTTCAAAACGAACATGGGGTTGGATGAATAACCCGTGGTGCGGAAGGTCGTCTCTCCGAGAAGTTTGAACATGTCTCTGTCCCACGTAAATCTGCAGTACTCGTCCGTCAGCAGCGTATCCACGTCGTACTTGAAGCCCATGACCATGCCCGAAACATTCTTCGGGAAAATATATTTGTTGTCCAACTCGCCCATCCATTTGAGGAATTCGATGGCAAGATCGGAGTTTCCGTTCGTGGATACGACGATGGAGTCTCTTCCGGCGACGTCGTAGCAGACGCGCAGAGGATTGCCGTCCTCGTCCGTCTTCGCGCCTTCCACATACGGCGTGGGGATCAGCCCGACGTCGAGGCCCGATTCTTCCAGGACGTCCGCGCCCAGTTCGTTCACCGCCCAGGCGGTCGCGGGCATCATCGCCGCCATGCCCTGCAGGAATACGGCGTTCGCCATGACGTTGTCGATCCCGGTGAAACCGTCGAGCATATATTCGCTCTGGTTGACTACAAACAGATCGTACCAATACTGATAAGCCTGTCTGTGGTAAGGATACTCGTCGGGATTCCAGCAGTTTTTATCGTTGCCTTCGAACAAGCGGTTGAATTCTTCCTGTCCCGCAAGCTGGATCCACCAGTCGTATACGAGGCTGTCCCAAAGATACCCTTCCGAACCGGCGACCAGGAAAGGCGCGATATCCCCGTTCGTGTCCTCTACGATCTGTTCGCAGAGCGCTTTGAGATCGTCGTACGTTTCGGGAAGTTCCCAGCCGTACTGGTCGAACATCGTCTTATTGTACAGGATGCCGCCGGCGCCCTGCACCTGCGCGACTTTATAATAGCCGTCTCTGTAATACGCGCTCGTGACGGAAGCGTCCGTCAGAAGATTTTTATACGTGATCTGCGCGTTGCCGCTTTCGTCCAGCGTCAGCCCCTGCTCTTCCACGATCGTATCATCGGGCGTGGGATCGGTGTACATCACCGCGTTGTACAGTTCGTCCGTCAGATCGACGAGGAGTTTTTCATCGCCGCCCAGGCTTTCCCAGGAAATATCGTGGCAGATATAAATGTCATACGGATTGTTGCCCTGCAATTCGGTGCGCAACAGATCCTGGAAGTCGGAACTGTTCGTCGATGCCGTCAGGCGCACGTCGATGCCGGGATAATCCGCTTCGAACTGTTTTTCCATTTCGTCCAGCCAGGCCCTGCCGTAGCCGCCGTTAAAGAACTTGATGTTGAGCGTTTTATCCGAAAAATCATCCGCGGTAGGGCGCGTACGGGCGACCCAGTCGTTGGTGTCGCCGAGATCCCACGAGATCCCGCCGCCGCCGGATACGACCGTTTCGCCGGCATCCCCCGTCGTCCATTCGCAACCCGCGCCGACTGCGAAAAACGACAGAGACAAGCATAGCGCCAGTACCAAAACCGTCATTTTTTTGATAAATTTCATGCTTTTTTCTCCTTCAAATTATTTTGCGATGAACTTCCGTTCATTCCGATTGCAAATTCATGTGTACGCCGTATACATTTGCGGCGGTCCCTTCCGACGTCTCCAAAACGACGCGGAGGTGTTCCGTGTTTTTTTCTTCGATCCGGAACGCTGCGCGCTTTTTCATCCGTTTGCCGGAAGTAAAACAAATCTTTTTGCCAGATCTTCCCTCTTCGCGGAAAACGGGCTCCAAAGTATTTGCCTTACCGGACAGAGATTCGAGATACACTTCGAGACGGCCTTCCCCCGCCGCTTCCGCATCGACGCAAAGTTCGAATACGAATCCTGCATACTGCGCCTCGATCGTCTGCGTTACGCGCGACTTGCCCTGCATGCGCAAAACGCCTTCTGAGATCTGCGCGCCGCCGTCCAATTCCCACGAATCGATCCGATTGCCCTTGAAATCCTCTGAACGTGCGGGGCGGGAAAAACTTCCGTTCGCGATATAATCCGTTTTCGGGATCGGGGCGTTCTGCAAATCCGTTCCTTTATAAGTCAGGCGGCTCTCTTTTTCCGCAAACCCGGGCAGACAGGGATCCGCATATTCGGTGATGCGCACCCAATCGACATACATATACGCCGTTTCAAAGCGCGGCACGCCCAGCCATGCGGGCGAATCCTGAAAGAGCGACGCCAGCCAGAAAGTCGCCGTATAATGCGGGACCGCCTCTCTGATGGTGAGAACGGGCTTCCCGTCGAGATACCATACGATCCCTTCGTCTCCGTTCTCGCGGTCTGTGCGCCATTCAAAGGCGAACACGTGCCATTTTCCGTCGTTGAGGGGAACGGGGCAATCCACGACCTGCGAACTGCTGATCTTCTGTTCCGCGTTTACGTAATTTTCGTACGTAGTTCCGCTGAACTTGCGGTAATCGCCCCCGTGCGGCATTTCCACGTCGATCTCGCTGTATTTTCTGTCCTCCATTGCGGGGGCCCAGTCGTTGAAATACGTCCAGATCGCGCTGCATTGCCCCACTCTCGGCACGACTTTCATGCGCGCCTCGTAAAGCCCCGGCCCGAACAGCCGCTTCGTTACGATGCCGCCGCCCTGACGCTTTCTTTCCTTCTGAGGAGAAAGATCTCCGTTGGAGCGTATGACGACGATCCCGCCGCTTGCGCCCATCTTTTCGACTTCTCGCGCGTTTGTGGTATACAAGCAGTTGTCTTCGGAATATCCGTTGTTGTTCTGGCTGGCCCATTTTTCATGCAGCGCGCGCCAGACGCCGCCGCGGATCCCTTCCGAAAAGTCGTCGTAAAACACGCCCTTGACTACGGGAGGATGATTCCATCTGTCTTCTGCCATTTTGTGCCTCCTGCCCCTTTCGCCCCGCTTTTCCGTTAGCGGATTTCATTCGGTATCAACCGAATGAAAAAGGTACCTTTTTTTATCTTGCTCCGCACTGCGGAAACAATCATGCGTAATAAAGTTCAACGGACGTGATCTGAGCGGTCGTACCTTCATCCGTTTTGAATACGACGCGGATACTGTCCGTATCGTCGTCCTTGATCTGATAGGTCAGCGTCTTTTCGCCGGAAATGGTATGGCGGAATTCGATCTCCTCGGAAGTGCCCTGCGACAGGATGCCACCGTACATTTCCTCGAGATAAACGTGCAGCGTGCCGCTGCCGCCCGTAATTTTTGCATTGACGACCAACTGCAGCGTGTGCCCTTTATATTGGTTGTCTATTTCCTGATAGATCGTGTTGCCGGGGTTGACCTGCAGATAGTTCACGTAGTTTTCGCTGCCGCGCACGATGGTGGAATTTCTGTCCGCCGACCAGGCGACCGCGGAAGATTCCGTTCCCTGATCGAACGTCCCGTTGGAAATGAAGTTGTTCTGCGGGATATCCGCGTTGCCCAGATCGGTGAAAGTGAAATCCCCTTCCGATCCGTTGGATTCGTCGATCGTCTCTTCGTCGTAAGAGGTGATGCGCACCCAGTCGATATACATATAAGCGGTCTCAAAGTTGGGAACGCCCAGCCAACTCGGGTTGTCGGGGAAGTGCGTACCGATCCACAGAGGCGCGGTATAAACGGGCACGTCCGTCGTGTATTTTACAACGGGAACGTCGTCTATATACCAAATGATCCCCCTTTCGCCGTCGTCGTCCGTTCTCCATTCAAAGGCGAACGTATGCCAATCGCCGTCGTTCAGGCTGATGAAATCCAGTCCCTTTTCCTCCAATGTGAAGTGCGAAGAGGTCTGGTTCATGTTCGTCTTGTCGATGTATTTTTCATACGTGGTGGCGCTCATCTCGCGGAAGTCGCCGCCTTCGGGCAGTTCGATGTCGATCTCGCTGTATTTGCTGTCCTCAAGGTCGGTCGCGTTGGGCGTACCGTTGAAATACGTCCAGATTGCGGTGCACTGCCCTTCGCGGGGAAGCACTTTCATGCGGACTTCGTATTTGCCCGCGCCGTAATCGTCGCGCGTGATGAGGACCGCGCCTTCGCGCTTTTCGTTTTTATTCGCAGCGTAGTCGCCCGTCGCTTTCAGAACGACGATGCCGCCCGTTGCGCCCTCTGCCTCCACCTTTTCTTTGTTTGTGGAATACATCACATTGTCCGTAGAAACGCCGTTGTTGTTTTCTCCCCAACCCGTATTCGTGGAGGTCCATTTCGTTCCGTCGATTCCGTTTTCAAAATCGTCGAAGAAAGTTTCCGTCACGACCGGTTCGGAATTCCAGGTATATTCCTGTTTGCCGGGTTCGTCCGGATCTTCCGGATCATCGGGATCGCTGGGATCGTCGGGATCGGTAATGGAGGGATCGTCACCCGTATTGCCGTCGTTTTTGCCCCCGTCGCCGCATGCCGCCAAAGCGAACACCAGCAGGAAACACATCAGAAGAGCCAAAAATTTTTTCATCACTTTACACTCCTTTGGTGATTTTTTTTCGTTATGCTTTCATCAACAGCTGCGCGCTGTCGAGATCGGTAAACATCATCGCATGCGGATGCGTGCGAAGGATCGTTGCGGGCACCTCGCGGCTGACGGGATCTTTCATCGTGTGATAAACGGCCTCCGCCTTGTTGCTTGTGGGGACCACGCAATACATGTATTTTGCGGATACGAGCGTGGGCACCGTCAGGGTGATCGCATATTTCGGAACTTCGTCGATCGTATCGAAAGTTTTGTCGTTGACCTGCTGGCGGCGGCATTTTTCGTCAAGGCAGACCAGTTTGATCACTT
>ERZ1106932.81-NODE-81-length-38590-cov-8.042844_pt1 | contig 38590 bp, 34 predicted proteins | sample MGYA00403665_ERZ1106932 | MGnify/ENA primary metagenome ERZ1106932 (study PRJEB35170, sample SAMEA104062448) | human gut metagenome | biome: human gut; feature: human-associated habitat; material: faeces | place: Denmark | collected 2012-08-24 ... | reverse complement strand
GGATATCTTTTTCCGACGCGCCGTCGAACACGGGCGTGGCGATCTTCCAGCCGAGCTGTTTGCAGACCAGGCCGAGGTGCACTTCGAGCACCTGCCCGATGTTCATACGCGAGGGAACGCCGAGCGGGTTGAGCACGATCTGCAGCGGCGTGCCGTCCGCGAGGAAGGGCATGTCGCATTCGGGCAGTATTCTGGAAACCACGCCCTTGTTGCCGTGGCGTCCCGCCATTTTGTCGCCGATAGAGATCTTTCTCTTCTGCGCGATATACACGCGGACGAGCTTGTTTACTCCCGGCGGGAGTTCGTCTTTATTGGCGCGCGTGAAGATCTTCACGTCGACGACGATACCGCCTTCGCCGTGCGGAACTTTGAGGGACGTATCCCTCACTTCGCGCGCTTTTTCGCCGAAGATGGCGCGAAGCAGCCGCTCTTCGGGCGTGAGTTCGGTTTCGCCCTTGGGCGTAACTTTGCCGACGAGAATATCGCCCGAATTGACTTCCGCGCCGATGCGGACGATACCGTCTTCATCGAGGTCTTTGAGCGCGTCCTCGCCGACGTTGGGAATATCTCTCGTGATCTCCTCTTCGCCGAGCTTGGTGTCGCGCGCCTCGGTTTCGTGTTCTTCGATATGGATAGTGGTGAACACGTCGTCGCGGACGAGCTCCTCCGAAAGGAGAATGGCGTCCTCGTAGTTATACCCCTCCCACGACATGAAGCCGATGAGGATATTGCGCCCGAGCGCGAGCTCGCCGTTGGAGGTCGAGGGGCCGTCCGCGAGGACCTGCCCTTTCTCAACCCGCTCGCCTTTGTTGACGATGGGGCGCTGGTTTAAGCACGTTCCCTGGTTGGAACGTTCGAATTTTTTGAGTTTATATACGCGTTTGAAACCGTCGTCCTCGGTAACGGTGATCTCGTCGCCCGCGACGGCGGTAACTACGCCGCCCTCCTTGGCGATGACCATGACGCCCGAGTCGTACGCGATCCTGCCCTCGATCCCCGTCGCGACGATGGCGTTTTCGGGTTTTAAGAGAGGAACGGCCTGCCGCTGCATGTTCGATCCCATGAGCGCGCGGTTGGTATCGTCGTTTTCAAGGAAGGGAATGAGCGCGGTCGCGACCGAAATGAGCTGTTTGGGCGAAACGTCCATGTAGTCTATCATTTCGCGCGGCTCTTCGGTGATGTCCTCCCTGCGGCGGCAGGACACGCGCTCGTTGACGAAACGGCCCTCTTCGTCGAGCGGCTCGTTCGCCTGCGCGACGATGTAGTTATCTTCTTCGTCCGCGGTGAGGTAATCGACGATGTCCGTAACCACGCCGCGTTCTTTATCCACCCTGCGGTAGGGCGACTCGATAAAGCCGTATTCGTTGACCTTCGCATAGGTCGAAAGCGAGGAAATAAGGCCGATGTTCTGACCTTCCGGCGTTTCGATAGGGCACATTCTGCCGTAGTGCGAGTGGTGAACGTCGCGGACTTCAAAGGTCGCGCGGTCGCGGTTCAGACCGCCGGGGCCGAGCGCGGAAAGCTTTCTCTTGTGCGTGAGCTCCGCGATGGGGTTGGTCTGGTCCATAAACTGCGAGAGCTGGGAGGAGCCGAAAAATTCCTTGATGGCCGCGCTGACGGGACGGACGTTGATGAGTCCGCTCGGAGAAACCTCCTTCGGATCCTGCGTGGCCATGCGCTCTTTAATAACTCTTTCCAAACGCGCGATGCCGATGCGGAACTGGTTCTGCAAAAGTTCGCCCACGCTGCGTACGCGGCGGTTGCCGAGGTGGTCGATATTGTCCACCGAACCGACGTTTTCGTTGAGGTCGAGGTTGAGCGACACGGCGGCAACGATGTCGTCCACCGTGATGTGTTTATGGTTAAGCTTGTCGATAACGGGGCGGATGAGCTTTCTCTTTTCCGCGTCCGGTTCGAAATTGCCCGCTTTGAGCATGTCGAACAGCCCTTTGACCGCCTGCACGAATTTCACGCGGATCTCTCTGCGCTTTTCTTCGTTCTTCTTATCCTCGGGCTTTTCTTCGGACTTGTCCGTGATCTCTTTTTCTTCGAGGTAGAAAGCCTCGTTGATACGGTCTTTGAGTTCTTCCGCAATATCCTCCGCGTTCTTTTCTGCGCACATCGCGTAGATCTCGCGCGCGAACCTGATCGTGGGATAGTACACGGTGTCGAGCAGGCCGAGCTTTTTATGGTCGGCGCCGGCAAACTCCTCCACGGAGCTGAAATCCACCACGTTGTTCGCGATGATCTTGTGCTTTCTGCCCTCCGCGCCGACGATGTAAACTTCGTTCACGCCCGCGTTTTGCATCTTCACGGCGAGAGCCTTGTCCACCACCGCGCCCTTTTCCGCGAGCACTTCGCCGAATTCGTCCGCCACGGTATCCGCCAGCGTGCAGCCGACGATACGCGAGGAAAGGCGGAGGCGCTTGTTGAATTTATATCTGCCGACCCGCGCCAGATCGTAGCGCCTCGGGTCGAAGAAGAGGTTTCTCAAATGCTGTTTTACGGCGTCGTCCGTGGGGATTTCGCCGGGGCGCAGACGGCGGTACAGCTCTATGAGGCCGTCGCTCTCCGATTTCGCCGTGTCCTTTTCCATGGTGGAAACGATCATGGGGTTGTTGTCGAAAAGCATGTTCAGCGCGTCGTCGCTGCCGAAACCGAGCGCGCGCAGGAGCACGGTGGCCGTGAGCTTTCTCGTTCTGTCGACGTGCACCCACAAGACGTCCGAGGCGTCCTGCTCGAATTCGAGCCATGCGCCCCTGTTGGGGATGACCGTGGTGTCGAATATCTTTTTGCCCGATTTATCGACGGACTTGCCGTTGTAAACGCCCGGGCTTCTCACGAGCTGCGATACGATGACGCGTTCCGCGCCGTTGATGATAAAGGAGCCGTTGTCCGTCATCAGCGGCAGATCGCCCATAAATACTTCCTGATCGATGACCTCGTCGGTAACTTTATTGACCAGGCGGACCTTAACTCTGAGCGGCAGCGCGAACGTTGCGTCCCTGTCGCGGCACTCCTTTTCGTCGTATTTGGGCGAACCGGATAAAGTGTGATCGAGAAAATACAGTTCAAAGTGGTCAGAATAGTCGGTGATCGGGGAAAAATCCTCTAAAACCTCGCTGATTCCTTCCTTGATAAAGTTGTCGTAAGAGTCTTTCTGTATCTCCACGAGATAGGGAATTTCAATGGCTTCCTTGATCTTGCTGAAACTCTTTCTCTTGACCTTACCGCACTGAACTTCTCTGAGATTACGTGTCATCAACAACACACTCCTTAAAAAATTTTTTAAATTGTGCTTGACAGGTTGAATTAAATCATAAAATGGTGTATAATCTGTACATAGAATGACTTTTTTCAGAAATTACCTGATAATCCGCGGCTTTTTACCGACCCGCGGAACGCGCGGTTTTCCGTAAAATAGCGACAATAATCGATAATAACCTATCATAATGCATTATATTACTATAAACGTTTTGTCAAAGTAAGTCAAGCGAATTGCGGTAAATTCTGTAAAAAAACAGTAAAACGAGGCAAAAATTTATGAGGATCGACAAATTTTTAAAGGTTTCGCGCATTTTAAAACGCCGCACGCTCGCCGCCGAGGCCTGCGAGGGCAACAGGGTATCGGTCAACGGCCGCGAGGTCAAGCCTTCCTATCGGCTGAAAGTCGGCGACGTGGTGGAAATCCGCTTTGCGAGCGGGCGGCTCAAGTTCCGCGTGCTCGAACTGAAAGAGAGCGTCAGAAAGGAAGAGGCCGCCTCCCTTTACGAAATGGTGGCGGAATGATCGGCGCGATCGTAACCGCCGCGGGCAGAGGTTCCCGCGCGGGATTCGGCGAAAACAAGCTACTCCGCCCCCTCGGCGGCGGCACCGTGCTCGAAAAGACCGTGGCGGCGTTTGAAGAAAGCGGCCTGTTCGGCGAAATCCTGGTAACGGTTTCCGCAGAGGACGAAACGCGCGTGCGCGCAATGTTCGGCGGGCATCCGCTCGTAAAAATCGTGCCCGGCGGGCCTACGCGCACGAAGTCCGTGCTCAACGGCCTGCGCGCCTCCGCGGCGGACATCGTGCTCGTACACGACGGCGCGCGCCCGTACGTAACGCGCGCTATTTTGGAAGACTGTATCGGGAGCGTGAAAAAATACGGCAGCGGCGTGGCCGCGTACCCCGCGGCGGACACGCTCGCCCGCGCGGAGGACGGCAGGGCGGCCGAAGTGCTCGGCAAGGACGGGCTGTACGTGGTGCAGACGCCGCAGGGCTTTTACCGCGGGGAACTGCTCGCCGCTTATGAAAAGGCGCGGGGCGATTATCCCGACGAAAGCTCGGTGTATGCGGAATTCGTCAGCGCGCCGCGGCTCAGCCTCGGCTCCCCCGCCAACCGCAAACTTACCTACAGAGAAGATTTCGAAAGTTTCCGCACGGGCAACGGCTACGACACCCATCGGCTGGAAACGGGCAGAAGGTTGGTGCTCGGCGGCGTAGAAGTCCCCTATGAAAAAGGGCTGGCGGGACACAGCGACGCGGACGTGGTGGTTCACGCCCTCATGGACGCCCTCCTTTCGGGCGCGGGGCTCAGGGACATAGGCTGCTATTTTCCCGATACGGATCCGAAATACAAGGACGCGGACAGCGTCAATTTATTGCGGGAGGTGGTGCGCATCGTCGGAGAACGGGGCTACAAGGTGGAAAACGCCTCCGTCGCCCTGCTTGCGGAGCGGCCGAAACTTGCGCCATATATCGACAGGATGCGCGAAAATCTTGCAAACGTTCTCGCTGTTCCGTTCTCAGACGTCGGCATTTCCGTTACTACGGCGGAAAAGCTCGGGTTCGTCGGGCGGGAAGAAGGCATGGCCGCCTACGCCACCGCACTGCTGAAAAAAACGTTTTAGTCATTGTTTTCCTGCGGAAAACGGGTTCGGCGGTTGACGTTTTTCGTCAAGCGCCCATGATTATACATCAAAAAATTTTCGAAAAAATACGAAAAACCGCTGTAAAAAACGAGCATATTTTTTTAAAATGTGCTATTATAGTTTTACAGAAAGTACATAAAAAACGGATTTTAGTCTTTTTTTGGTTATTTTTGGGGTTTTCCCGCGCCGAAGTCGACGGTCTGCAAAAATTATGGTGAGTTTTTGTAAGTATAAATTATATAACAAATTTAAATAATATATGCCAAAAAGACAATTCACAATTTTTTGTGTATTCAAAAGAAAAATATTTTAAGATTGGATTAGGGTAAAGAACTATGTTTGGTAACAATTTGAAAAATTTACGTAACGAAGCACAGATCAATCAGAAAAACCTTGCGGCGCAGTTCAACGTGACGCAGGCGACAATCAGCAGCTGGGAAAACGGCAGGACGGCGCCGTCCTTCGATCAGCTGATCGAAATTGCGGATTATTTCGACGTTTCCGTCGATTATCTTATCGGCCGCATGAGCATAGACAACAATTACGTCTATTCCCCCTCGAAAAACATTGCGGACATACTCGAACTGCTCCAGCAGACCGACTGCAACGAACGGGAAGTCATTTTCCGCCTGCTCAAAGAATACTTAAAGACCAAAAAGAACCAGCAGGCGAAATAAAAAAACCGCGCGGCACGCTCCGCGCGCGGCTTTGTATGCGCATTTTACGGCTTGCGGCGTCGTTCCGCAGGCTGTTTTATTTTTGCCGCTCCGCGGCCTTTCTTATACAATTCTGTATCTAAAATAAAAATCTCTCCGATTACCCGAAGAGATTTTTTATATTTTTGCAATTATTTATATAACGCAGGATTGGAAATGAATATGGTCCCAGCACCGCCCAGACCGAGTCCGAACGCATTACTGTCCGTACCGTATATTTTTATTTTCAAAGTGTACCGCACGCCAAGTTGCAATTCCCGTTCCGTCACGTCATTTCCCTCTGCGTCATATACGAATAGATCTCCGGTAGCCGCATTGAATTTATGTTCGGTTACCGTTATTGTCGTTTCGCTTCCGTTCCATAAAATCGCAGAATCGACGTTATTCTTAAATATTACGTCAAAGCCGTAATAGGCATACCCGCGCATATCTGCAAAAGAAATATTTTCGTCGTATCCGTATACGCGTTTCGACCAAACTTCGTCTGCAGCAAAAGTCTGTTCGTAAAAACCGTCGTATCCTTCTTCCGTCGATTTTGTCAACGGACTCTGAGCGTCGCCGTAAACCATACTCGGCAGCGTGATCTTATCTTCGGGCGTTTCAGGGATGGGATCGGGAACTTCCTGCGCGATAAAGTACCCGTCGCGGATCCAAAAAGTTCCGTTGTTCAAGCCTATCCCAATGGAAAGATTTTGATAAACGCCGTCGGTTTCTTTTTGGATTTTTACTTTTACGGTATATTCTACATCTGTCTTGAAAGGCTCCCCTACCACATAATTTCCGTTCTCGTCATAGATGTAAATGTCGCCGGGAAGGATTTCACCGCCCGTTTCTTTTGTAAACGTTCCGTCTTCGGTAAACATCAACGCATAACCGCCCGTCCATATCGCGCCGCCGCTCAGTTCTTTGAACATCAACGTAAAGCCGTAGTAATCGAATTTTTCCTTCATGGCGGTATAATTGTAAATCACAGTCCATTCGGGAGTACCGAGAAATACTCTTTTACCCCATAAATCTCCTTCTGCAAACGTTTGCTTAGCCCAACCGTCTTTGTCGTTTTCAAGTTTTGTAAGGTTGTCGCCGTACACAAAGTACGCGCCGAAAGGTTCGTTCGGTTTATTTAATCCCACGTAACAATCCTCGTAATAATCGCCGTTGCAACAAACAACGTTCGCAAAATAGATCGTCGTGTCTTGGAAAACTCCGATCCCGAACGATCTTTTGCCGCTCTCTGATTTTTGGCCGAGATTGACAACCGCGGTATAGACATAATTTTTTTTCATCTGCCCGGAGAAGATTTCGCCCGTAGCTTTATCGAATATGATCACGCCGTAATCAACGCCGAGCGCGGGAATCACCCCGCCCGTAAACGTATAAATCTTGTCATACGCCCAAAAAACGACGTCCCCTGAAAGTTCTTCGCTTAAACTGAAATCGAAAATCATTCTTTCAAACGCATTTTCCCCTTGGTCGTTAAGGGCTCCGACCGGCATAACTCTGTTGTCCCACGACTTTCCATCCTCAGTTCCGCTAATCGTCCACGCCGTCACGCTTTCCCCTTCTTCAAACCCCAGCTCGGCGACATCTTTGTCATAAGACGTCAACGTTGCCGTCGGTTCCGTATCCGGCATAAACGCCATTCCTTCCGCACTATGACTCCAATCGCGTACGGTTACGGCAATTTCTTTCGCAAACGATTGACCTTTGTATTTTGCGGAAACCGTGACAGTAGAATAGCCGCTGCCAACGGCAACGATCGTTCCGTCCTTTACCGTCGCAACGTTCGCGTCCGTACTCGTCCATATATAAGTAATGCCTTCGATCGTATTTCCCGTTTCTTTGAGTTCGGCGGTCACTTCCGCGCTTTCTTGCCCGTCAGCGCCGATTTTTAAATTCAATTCACTTTCGCTCACGATAAGCGAACGGTTTTTCGTGGCGCGAACAACCGTGACTTCGCAAAATGCGGTTTCTTCGCCAAGGCTCGCCGTAATGGTCGCGTTCCCCATTTTCACCGAGGTGATCTTTCCGTTCTCGTCCACTCTGACGACCATAGGATCGGAACTCGACCATTCCACCTCACCCGTTTTGTTGACCGTCAAAACGGCCTCTTCGTATTGTTCGAGTTCGATTTCGGAAGGCGTAACGGAAAGTTTATTTTCCCCCTGACAACCTGCGGCCGACGCGCTCAAAGCAAGTAATACCGCGATAAAAACGCATAAAAATATCTTCTTCATAGTTCCTCCTTATAATCCATATAAATTTATTCTTTTACGCCGCCCATAGATAAATTCGACATCATTCGGTCATGCGTAAAGATAAAGACGACGAGAATAGGTATCGCCAATATGAAACATCCCGCAAGCTGCATCGGAGTGTTATTTATTTTCGGGCGATTCGACATACTGTATTCGTATAACCCGTATGCGAGCGTCGGATAAGACGGCATATACGTCACATTCACCGTATAATCGTTCCAAAACTCGATAAATCTAATGAGCATAACGGTCAAAAATATATTGCGGATCAGCGGAAACGCGATACGTACCATCACCGTAAAATTAGACGCTCCGTCAATATATGCGGCTTCGGAATAGTCCTTTGGCATGTTCTTGAACGTGGCGTAGAACACCAAATAGAACAGCCCCAGAAAATTTGCTTTCAATATCCACATACCGAGTAAATTGTCATATAAATTGAGCGCCTTGATCATCTGTATTTCTGAAGGAAGACTGCCGACGATGGGCAAAGTCATCGTAACCAGAACCGCGCCGTATATGACTTTGCTGAATTTAAAATCGAATTTTGCCGTAGCATAAGCGGTAACGCAGCAAGTCAGCGCCGCGAAAAACGAAGCCCCTCCCGCATACAACACGGAATACAGCAGTAAAATTTCGATATAGCAGTCGTACGATTCTCCGCCCTGAAATACGGGAACTTTATATTCGTTGAACGCGGTGATATAATTCTCGAAATGCCATTTTTTCGGCAATCCCAAGGGATTTCCTAAATAATCGATGTTGGTTTTTACCGAGCTCCACAATCCCCATAAAGCAGGCAGCAGCAGCGATAATACGTAAAACAGCAGCAAAATCAAGGTAATCACGGCATACGGATGAAACATAAACGATTTTATCGCTTTCTTTTTCATAATTCACCTCTCCGTCGAAGGTCCGAATTTCTCGCAAGCCCACTTCACCCCGTAAACCACAGGCATTACCGAGAGAGACAGTAGAATGCCGAATGCGGCGAGCTGCGGGTAACTCGCATACCCGTTCGTCTTGACTGATTCTTTATACAGATAATACCCTATCGTATAAACCGATTCTTCCGCGCCCGCACCGAAAAAAGCGTACACGTTCCATTGATTTACGAATATTCCTCCCACGTTCACGACCAAAAACGTGGAAAACGTCCCCCAAACCAACGGAAATACAATCCTGAAAAATTCCACCCCGTAAGACGCTCCGTCCAATTTTGCCGCTTCGAAAACAGAAGCCGATATGTTTTCCATCGCGCCGACGTACATCAGTATTCCCGTTCCGAAACTGACCCACACATTATAAAAAATGATCGCGCCGAAAGTCGTATCGGGATTGGCCAAAAGCCCCTTTGAATCAATGCCGACAGTCTTTAAAAACGCGGGCAGCGCGCCGTCGGCAAATTGCTTGAACATGACGACCAAAGAAATCGCGGGTATAATGCTTGGAACGAACAGCATTATTTTGAAAAATTTTCTTCCCGCCGAGCCTTTGAAGATATAATATGAAAAAAACAAACTCAACGAAAGCCCGCACCCTGTACCGACGGCAAATGCCGTCAACGAATTTTTAAGGCTTACTTTATACATCGTCTTCGTGCCGAACAAGGTAAACAGGTCGCGAAAGTTCGACAGCCCGACCCATTGATAGGAATCGACCGATTCATACGATTTGAACGCGAGAAGCAACGAGTTGAAATTAACGCCGATATAAAACACGCAGAATTGCGCGACGGGGAAAGCCAGTATCAGGCAATAGAACAGCAATCCCTTTGTTTTTTTGATATTAGTTTTCATTATACGTTCTTAAAAGTCGCGGCCCAAACCTCAGGGGTCCAGTACCTGCTGAGCCCTGTAAAATAATCCTGCGCGGAAATATTTCCGTTGATCATTGCCGTGCTGGGATAGGTGTAGGTCGTGCCGTTTACGTTAGACAGCCAAAGATTCGGCGCATACCAGATTTCGGTATTGTAATTGCGGTTGATTTTCGACGCGCTTTCCATGGAAACTTTCTTCGCGCTCAAATGCAGATCGTAACAAATCTGTCCGTGGGAACTGAGTTTTTCGTAATCGTCGCCCATAGAATATTCGACAGGTCTGCATACGTTCGTCGTCAACGTGTAAGTTCTGAGCGCGGGTTCCGTGTAACAGTATTGCAGAAACGCTTTCGCCAGATCGATTTTATTTTCAGCGATATGCGAATTGATGAATCCGATATGCCCCTGATAAGTGAGCAAAGTCATTTCTCCCAGTTTATCGGAGGAGGATTTCGGCAACGGCATCATCCCGAATTTTCGGTTCTGCATAGAAGCCTCGGCTCCTTTTTCGGCTTCCCAGTCGGCGAACACGCCTTTCGCCTCGCTCTGCCACCAATTACCGTCCACCAACATTGCGGCGCGTTCCATATTCGAATCGTATTTTGCCGAAACGAACACGCCCTCCGCATCCTGATGATTGAACGAGTTGCTCGTTCCGTTCGATACGTTATAATATTCGTTATCTATAATTCCCTCGATAAACTTCAACGCATTGTATTTTCCGCTCTGTTTGTATAATTCATATCCGTTTTTTGCGGATATTTCCACCTTCTCCCCGTACTGAGGTTTTCCCGACGCGTCGAAGCCGACGATGGGGTTTTCCATTATGCCGTCGTAATCGTAATTGAGATACATCTGTTCAGCGCCCAGATCGTCCGCTTCCAACGAAAGCAGGAGGAAACTGACCATTTCCTGCAAAGCGCCCGCCCACATCAACGGAATTATTCCCAGTTCGTTTTTGATTTTCGCGCACAGCTTGTAAAATTGTTCGTAAGTCTGCGGAAGACCGTTATCCCATTCGGTTTCGGGATCTCCGTCCGGACCGCTGCCGCGCGTATCCGTTTTACTCGTCACGAACGTGCCGTCTGGTTTGAAATAAAGATTGTTCTCTTCAAAAAGTTCGATATCGTAGGCTATTCCCATATACGCTTCTACGGTCGGCAGAGCGTAGTATTTTCCTTCTATCGCGCTGTAATATTCCTGCTGCGATTCGCTCATTTTTGATTCGATCGTAGCGGTTTCACCGTCCTTCGAAGTGGTTTTTCTTACAAAATCATAGTTCAGCGGTTTTGTAACGACATCGGTGATATCCAGGAAATCTCCTTTTTCTGCAGCGGCAAGCGTCGCCGCGCCTTCCGCAAAGATCACTTCCTGCGACATATTCACCGTCCCTTCCGTACCGAAATCGGAAGTAAAGGCCCTCGATTCCGTAATTCTTAGCTGCACGCCGGTTTTACCGTCTTCAAAAGACACGTCCGCATATTTTTCTTCAAAATCTTTTTTAATCGCGTAAATCCAGTCGGAACCTAAACCGCCCTCAAATACGCCGATATAAAGCTGCGTCATATTTTTATTTTCTTTTTCCCCGCCCTGATCTCTCGAACATCCGACGGCGGCAAATGCCAAAATAAAACACAATACAGCGGCGATTATTTTGTTAAATTTCATTTTATGATCCTCCTTATGTTTTTTATTTTATACTTCCGCCAAAACGGCGTCACCTGCGGCGAGTTTCAAAATTACGTTTCCGTCGCCGTCCGCCTTGACTTCCGTACGTTCGCCCTTGATATAAACATTGACGGCTTTTCCTTTCTTCAAATGCAGAACGACCTCTGCCGAATCGCGCGGCGTAGGCGGCGTGATAAACAGATAATTCCTTTGCGATCCCGTATGTCTGAAACATCCTGCGACAAACGAATCTCCGCCGACAGAATCGACTATACCGTATTGCTCGAATTTTTCTTCGTACAATCTATACCTGCGATTATTCGGCTGTTTGTTGTAAATAATCCCTTCGGCGTCGCAATGCAGCAGAATTTCCCCGTATTTCTGAAATTCAAAATTGACCTCTTTGATGTAATCGTAACGTTCCGTTTTTTCACCGTCAAGGCCGATCATTCCCTCCGTAAACGTTTCGGTGCCGTTTGCCGGCGTAAAATAAGTGAAGTATTGTATGCCTTTTGCACCGAACGCGAGATTTATGAACACGTTCCAACGAATATCCTCCCTGTCGGGCGTGCGTTTAGTCAAAACGCCGTTCGCACCGATCCCCAATGTTTGGACATACGCCCAAAATGGCTTTCCTTTTTCCAACGTCTTCGAACGTATCAAGTCCAGGCCATAGAAAAAACCGTCCATTTCCCCGTGCGCAGAAGGATCGTTTTCATCAAATTCGAGCAACGGATAAGTATCGAACGAATACATCGCGGCATCGGTCAGTTCGAAATAATCGTCGATAAACTGTTCGTAAGTGCATCCGAGATTGTCGACGTTTGCGCCGAAATGATTTATGCTCCAAAATTTTCCGAAAACCGAATCGTACGTTTTCGTATATTCGGACAGATCTTCCAGTTGGCCGCGGTAAGGCTCGTCGATAAAAAACTGTCCTCCGTACGCGGGATGACCTGCATATTTTTGAATCTGAGACATTGATTCTTCTATCAAAAGCGGATTCTTTGTCGTAAAATATTCTTGTATATTATCCAACACGACTTTGTCGTTCACCAAAAAACGCAGTCCAGCCGCCTGAGAAAAATCCAGGCAATCCATAATTTCGTCGTCCGTATCCTCATACCAACGGAAACCGTTTACGAAATTTATTCCCGCTTCGCTCATGTAATCGAAATATTTCTGCTCGCGGTGCGCGTCGTCGGGCGTAACGTATATCCCTACGGGCAGTACGTTCAGGCCCATTACGTCGTACTCGTCGTCAGGTTCCGCGTTTTTCGGCGGTTTATCCCCGCAGCCGCCCAACACGCAAACCCCTGCCATTATTCCCGCCAAAACGGCGGCGATTTTTTTCATAACATCCCTCCTTTTTTAACTTTTTTTCAACGAACGCTGTTTTTAAGTTTTTTCCACGTTGCCGAAAACGTTATAAATTCTCGATCTTTTTCGCAATCCCCCCAAGACACACCAGCTTCGCGAGCAAAGTATTTTCATTGTAATAATATTGATTCGACGCTTCGAAACCTATTCGGGCGTCGCGCGATTGCAATGCGTACAGACGGCGGACAGCTTCCATTTCATCGGCGACGATAGAAAGAGCCTTCTCTTTATCCGGAAAATTCCTTCTTTTTTCCAGCGTAAACCGCGCATGATTAAGCGCTGAACGATAATGAAGATACGTAACTTCCGAAAATAACTTCACGTCCGCAAGCAGCTGCTCCCCGCCGTCTATCCCGTTCAGCAGTTCGCAGGCGGAGCGAAATCCTTCCGTAAGTTTTTCCATCTGCAAGACATATACCGACGAACCGAAAGGAATTGAATAAAAGTCTATGTCGTCATAAGAGAAGCCGACCATAGTCGCTTTAGACGAAATTTTCTCGGTCGTCCAAAATTCGCCGCCGCCCATCGTATGAGGCGCAAAATACAATACGTTCAGGCTGAAAGGAAACTCACGCATCGCTTCGCACAATTTATTCGTCGCATTCTCCACCGCCGCCGCGTTTTTTCCGAATCCCTCTGCAAAAAAACGAGCCAATCCTCTTTTTCCCCGATATTTTTTATCGATCAGCCTAAGTCCGAAAGAAGGATATCCGCCGAGCGTCCAACTGAGCATAAAATTTTCAACGCCTAATTTATCGAGATTGTCCGCATGTTCCGCAACCAACGCATAAACCGGGAGAAACGGGACGGAAGAACATTCCCAACTGTTGTTGACCTGGATTTTCGCCCAAACCGTACGACCGCGCGAAACCGCATATTCCATTATTTTTTTACTGCTTTCGCTCGGTCCTACGTTTGATAGCGAGTAATCGATCACTTGACTGGGCACTCCGCCTTTTTCGATTTTTTTGCCGTATTCACTGACGACCATCACTTCGATATCGTTATCCAAAAGGGCAATCCCTTCGCAAACCATCTCGTCCGTCCAGCCCATAAAGGAAGACCAACCCCAAAGATTAGCTATGACTTTCGCGGAACTTCCCGCGCGGCGTACTCCTTCCGCAATCAGATTATTGACTTTTGCAGCCAGTCGCTGAGGTGGGATGTTTCCGCATTTTGCACAATTACAGCCCGCTAAAGAACGGCAATGCGTTAAATTCTCACTCATCGTGATGGTGATCAAACCGCCGAGCGAGGGTACGTTTCTGCATAAATCCTCCACCGCCGACGAAAGATATCCGCACGTATCCGCATGTTCCAGGCACAGAGAAGAAAATCCCCGTTCCGTATGCCCGCGTAAATCTTGAGGTACGAACTTCGTCTCCCTTGCGCGGGGTTCATTTAAATAAAGAAATATTTTGATTCCGTATTTCGCGCAGCGGCCGCACAATTTATTTAGATTGCGGCGCCTTAGTATATATCTGTCATCCGGCGCGGCAGCGAAAGGATCTGCGGAAAGATAGGACAGCTGCCCGGAAAGCCATAAACCCGTCACGCCGTTAGCGGCAAGTTCTCTCAAATATTCTTCGGAATAATTGTCGAACTTTCCTTCCAGAAGCGCGTCGCCGTACAGAGCGTTATAGTTATACAGAACGCGTTCCCCCCCAGCGCCGCGGGAAATTTTACTGCTTCTTTCGGCAATCTTAAAATCAAAAGGTTTTCTTTCATACGGAATAAATTCCCTGCGGACGTTAGCGGCTATTTCTTCCGTACGCTTGACGTCGGCTTCGGAAAGGGGAGAATAAACCGTTTCTCCCGTGTCGGGTTTGACCGAACCGAGTTTTATAAACAAAAAATCGTCGTCTATCAAAATTTTTTCCAGTTCTTCCGACGAAACGCCTATCAGTTTTGCGGTTTGCGAAACCGATAAAAAATGCCAGTTATTGCGAATAAGCGAAATATATCCTTTCCCCTTCCATTCCACGTTGAAACAAATTTTTTCCAGCCCCAGCCGTTCCGCTTCCCGTCTAATGGTACGTATGTCCGTTTTCAATACGTCGGCGAGCACGGAATCCGCAACTTTTCCGTAGTTTATAAATAAAACGTTTTGCCATGCCGCAGGGAAAAGCTGTCCTCCGTAAACCGTTTTTTCCGATTTAATTTCCATAACCGAATTATTAAAAGGCATATCCTGCGGGACTGTAATACGCCATATTATTCTGTCGGACGTCCAATCGTCCGAAACAAGAACAAACGGGAACGTCCGATACGACGTGCAACGCATACTGTCCGTAAGGGATGCGGTAGTTTTCATTTCCTATCGGTCCGTCCAGCCGCAGGCAGACAGTGCGGTCCGCGCACAGCGTCAACGTGATATTTTCTTCGGGAGCGCGGTCGACAAATAATACGCGGATACGGATATGCGCGTCTTTTTTCCCCACGTTCGTAATCATAAGCGCCTCATGCCCCGGAAAATCCGCGTTATCCCCTTTCGGAGGCAAATCGCCGTCGCAAAAAACCCAATTCTTTTTTCCGTATTTCATAGTAATCTCCGCTGATTTATGTTATTTTATATAATTAAAGAGTTCGCGTTCAAATTCGGGACAAAGCGGTTCCGCGCCGTTTTCAGTGATCACATAACACGTTTCGACCCTGAGGCCGTTCAACGTCGGATGACCGAAAAAGCTGACGTCCACGTTGACTACCATATTTTTTTGCAGCGCATCGTCGCTGTTTGGCCCGAAAAACGGAGCTTCAGCCTCCATAAGTCCCATAGTATGCGCAAACGGGCAAACGAGATATTTCAAGTACCCGCCCTTATCGTATAATTTCCGGCCTTCCGCATCGATCATTTTTCCCGTATTCCCGATCTTGAGCATTTCTTTTGTGCGTTTCATGACTTCTATCATATCCGTCAGGCATTTCTTCTGTTCGGGAGTATACGTCCCTCCGACAGGCACGGTATGACCGAAGGTCCCCGCATAACCGTTGACGCGGGGCGCGATGCCAAGCATAACCATTTCCCCGTTTTCCAGTTTTTTATCGGTTGCAGTGGGAACGACCGCATTGGAACGGATCCCGCTCCCGACGATGGTCTGATATGCAAAACCGTTGGCGCCTGCGGCACGGCAAACCGCTTCCCCTGCCGCAGCGATTTCATATTCTTTTACGCCGGGTTTGACTTTGCTGAGCATTGCGCGGTAAGCCACATAGCTCAACTCCGTCGCGCGGCGGGCTTGTTCTATTTCCCAGTCGCTTTTTATATATCTGAATTTTAAATATTCCTCCGTCAAATCGATCAATTCGCAGCCTTTGAAACCTTCGATCAGCTGTTTATGCAGTTCGTAAGGCATTTCGCCTGTTCCGACCAAACCGACTTTATGTACGGGGAATTTTGCGGTAAGCTCCCGAAACAATTCGGGAAACCCGATGATAGTCGCATTCGGATATTCTTCGTCTGGCACCATAAAGACTTTGAAACAGCGGGTATCGTTTATCGCAGACGACTGAACGGCGAACGGTTCGCTTTCGGGGCCGCCCAAAAGCATGGACGTGCCGTCTTTTCCGATGAGTACGGCTCCTTTTTCAAACTGAGGGCACCACCCCGTCAGATACCAGCCGTTCGCGATATTCAATTCGTCGAAATATATCAACGCGATATCGACGTCTTTCGCTTTCAGCAATTCCGTTACTTTTTTGATTCTCTCTTTACTTTCCTTTTCGTTGTAATAAGCCATTTTTTATCTCCTTTTATACTTTATTGTTTTTAATTAAGGGTTCCAATCAAAATCATCCAAAGGGAACATCGGCCGCGGAATTTTTCTCAAATTCAACCGAAAGATATCCACGCAGCTGGCGCCGTCGCTGAGAACGAAAAACTGTTTCTCGCAAAAAGGCGACAATTCACTGAACAAATACCCTTGTTTTACGACAATTATGTCATAACTTTCGAGATCTTCGTACGCGCGGTCAAAATTTTCCTTGCTGATGAACGCGCTTCTTTTTTGGGTAAATACGGCGGTGACGTTTCCGATTTCCACCGAGACCGTGTCTCCGATGATATCCTTTGCCCACCCCAAAATTTTCCCGTAGCGAAGTATTTTTCCTTTCTCAACGCGGCCGACCAAAGGAATATCGATTTCCTCCCCGGCTTTCTTTTTCATCGCTTCGCATACGATTTCGGGGGAAGTGATTCCGCTCACGCAAATTTTCTTTTCCGTCACGCCGTTTTTCAAAAAAGCGTTGAGTATATCCGTTCTCCGTCCGTCCGCGCCCGCGGTAGTGTTATCGCCGCTGTCCGTCAAAAACACTCTCCCCCCGCGATATTCCGTCGCTTTTTTTACACAATCCTCCACACCGCCTGTTTCTACTAAAAAACGATAGTCCCGCCGAGTATTCCAAAATTTTTGAGCGAACTCTTTCGCCGTTTTTTCGGCGGAGTTCCCGTCTTTCGCCGTCACCGTTACGCTGGCGCATGTATTAGGCGCATCTACCCACATATGCGAAAAAAATAAATTCACGCTGAGAACGTCACCGACTTCTGCGGCAGTCGTTTCGTTTTCTAAACTTTTGAGCGGTTCCTTATCGGTCAACAGAGTATCGCCTGTAAGAAGCATGGGAACTTTCACGATTTTTACGTTCGGCCGCCAACCGCCTTTAATCGATTTTGCCAAGATAGCCGCGGCAGCGCGCTGCGTTTCCGTTTGATCGGTATGAGGCGCTGTTTTGTATCCGCATACGGCGTCTATCAAAGGAATTATCCGTTCATCGATATTCGCATGCAGATCGAAAGATACGCTGATCACGGGATCCGGGCCGACGAGCGTACGGATACGCTTTACAAGTTCCAATTCCCCGCTCCCGATATTTTCGATTTCCGAACTGCCGTGAAAACACAATAAAATGCCGTCCGCGTCGGCGTGTTCTCTCACTCCCGATAAAATTTTATCCGCAAAATTTTCAAATATGTTCTGCGGGCATATCCCGCCCGGAAGAGCGTTTGCGTAAAACACCGGAATCGACTCTATCCCTTCGTCCGCAAAGACGTCTTGAACCCTCAATTTGCGAAACACGTCTTTCCCTTCTGCACATTCGAAATCTCCCGGCGAAGGCATAACGGACGAATACGCGCACGCTTCATATTGAAAAGAGGCTACGATGACTTTCAAACCATTTCTCCTTTTCACTGAATTATTAATTCGTTTTCTGTTTCTTTGACCGACTTTATATTTGCTATAAAGCGTTTTGCGTATCAAAGATACGCAAAAGGGCGCCCTTTTGCAGAAAACCGTTATTAACATTTTTTATTATAAACGAACGAACAGGCTTATTCAATGCAAAATCATCTTTATTTATCATAATATCGTCCACTTGTATTGACAAAGCAGGAAATTTTTAATATAATTTCAAGCATGAAAAAATATTATAAACATTCTATAAAAAACATCTTAAAACTACGCAATATCATTACGTTGGAATATCTTGAGCTGCCCATCGATTATCTTTTTCCCACCGAAGAACATAATTTTTGGGAATTGGTTTATATAGACCGCGGTTCTATCGAATATTTTATCGATAATAACAGAATGTTCATGAAAAAAGACGATCTTTTCTTTCTAAGTCCCGGACAGAAACACGCGATAAAAGGAACCGCCCAACAATGTTCGAATATTTTCGTCATATGTTTCGATTGTTCTTCCCCTCTTTTGAATATTTTACGAAATTATAAAACCTGCCTGAAAAACAATGAAAAAGGCATATTGACCAAACTGCTGGAGGAAGCGAAGAACACTTTTGAACTACCTATGCGGGAAAAAGCGAATTATATCAAAAACCCGCAGTTAGGCGGAGAGCAAATGATCAGCCTTTATTTGGAATTATTTTTAATTACCATTCTTCGTAAAATTTCCGATAAAAAAGACGAACATCCTTTTTTCATCGTTGACAACATAGCGTCGGAAATATGCAACGAAGTTATTAAAGAATTGGAAGCGAGAGTTTACGAAAAACTCAACGTAAGCGATTTATGCGACGAATTACATTACAGCAAATCTTATATAAGCCGCATATTCAAAGAACAGACAGGGAAATCGATGGTTACTTACTATAATGAACTGAAAATTACCGAAGCCAAGCGACTTATCCGCGAAACTTCTTTCAATATGACACAGATTTCAGATATGCTTAACTTTTCGGATCCGAGGTATTTCAACTTCGTATTTAAAAACATAGCGCATATGACACCTGCACTGTACAGACAGTCTATCAACAAAAGCGAATAACGTTTTTATCTGCGTAATTTTGCTTATATTAACTTATCTTGTACTTTTCAAACCCTCCATGCGTCTAACTCTATCGGTTAATTTTGATTATCTCCCCCCCGACAAAAGTCAATAAAAATCGTTTTGTTTCATTAAAAAAACACGGATCGTTTCCGATCCGTGTTTTTTATGGCCGGCAGAAACGCCGCCCTTTATGTTTGGTTTTCAAACGATTACACGCAGCCCTGCGCTTTCATCGCCTCTGCCACTTTCAAAAAGCCCGCGATGTTCGCGCCCGCCATGTAGTTGCCGGGCATGCCGTATTCTTTCGACGCGTCGTCGCACGCCTTGAAAATGCTCTTCATAATGCCCTGCAGTTTTTCGTCCACTTCCTCGAACGTCCAGGAAAGGCGCATGCTGTTCTGGCACATTTCGAGCCCGGAGGTAGCTACGCCGCCCGCGTTTGCGGCCTTTGCGGGACCGTAGAGCATATTGTTTGCGAAATACACCTCGATCGCCTCGGGCGTAGAGGGCATGTTCGCGCCTTCCGCCACGACCTTGCAGCCGTTTTTCGCGAGGATTTCCGCGCTCTCCTTGTCGATTTCGTTCTGCGTGGCGCAGGGCAGCGCGATATCGCACTTGACCGACCACACGCCTTTGCAGCCCTCGACGTATTTCGCGTTCGGGTGATACTTCACGTATTCCTTTATGCGCTTTCTCTCCACCTCTTTGATCTGCTTCACGCAGGCGAGGTCAATACCGTTTTCGTCGTACACGTAGCCGTTGCTGTCCGAAACGGTAACGACTTTCGCGCCCAGCTCGGTCGCTTTCTGCGTAGCGTAGATGGCGACGTTGCCCGAACCGGAAACAACCACCGTCTTGCCCTTGAAGGAAGTGCCGTTCGCCTTGAGCATTTCTTCCGTAAAGTAGCAGAGCCCGAATCCCGTGGCTTCCGTTCTCGCCAGCGAGCCGCCGTAAGTCAGCCCTTTGCCCGTGAGCACGCCCGTAAATTCGTTTCTCAATCTCTTATACTGGCCGAACATATAGCCTATTTCGCGCGCGCCCGTGCCGATATCCCCGGCGGGAACGTCCAGATCGGCGCCGATATGTCTGCAAAGTTCGGTCATGAAACTCTGGCAGAAACGCATGATTTCGCCGTCCGACTTGCCCTTGGGATCGAAATCGGAGCCGCCTTTCGCGCCGCCCATCGGCAGCGTGGTCAGGCTGTTTTTGAACACCTGCTCGAAACCGAGGAACTTGACGATGCCGAGATATACCGAAGGATGCAATCTGATGCCGCCCTTATACGGCCCGATCGCAGAGTTGAACTGCACCCTGAAACCCCTGTTGACCTGCACCTTGCCGTTGTCGTCCACCCAGGGCACTCTGAACATGATCTGCCTTTCCGGCTCGACCATTCTTTCGAGCACGCCCGCTTCCACAAGGTCGGGCCTCTTTTCCACGACGGGTTCGAGCGTCATGAGGACTTCGGTAACCGCCTGTATGAATTCGGGTTCGCCCTGGTTCCTCTTTTCCACTCTTTCCAAAAGCTCTTTAAGGTAAGCGTTTTTGATTGCCATATTGAAAGATCTCCTTGCTTTATTCCTTTTTACGATTTTATTGTAGCATAAATCGGCGCGGTTGACAACTTTACGAAAGCTTTTTTCCGCCGAAAAAGGCAAAAAATAATTTATAGAACGCATAACCTTCCCTTATACTTTGAATAATCGGCCCTTTTTGATGTATTTTTTCGCTTTTCCGCGCAAAAACGAATTTCAAGCAAAATACGACCGTTTTGCATTGTCCCGCTTGTTTTTGGGTAAAACTTATGTTATAATAAATAAACAACGATGTATAATTAAAAAAGGATATTATGAAAACCATCGACAAACCGGTAAAAAAGAGCAAAGTAAAGCGATTCGACTTTGTGAAAAAGGCCAACTATTTCGGACCGATGAAGTACGTCGCCCGCCTGGTGGCGGCGATCAAGCTGAAGGGCGCGGACATTTCCGTAAAGCGCGTCAACATGGACGGGCTGAAACCGCCCTATTTCATTTTGGCAAACCACGCTTCGGTGTTCGACATGGCCATGAGCATGGTGATCAACTACCCGCACCGCACCTATAACGTGGTGGCGCTGGACGGGCTGTACGATTTCGGCGAAACGCTCATGCGGAGCATCGGCACCATCGCCAAGCGCAAGTTCATTAAGGACCTCGCCCTGCTCAAGAACATGAAATACGTGGTGAACAACCGCAAGGACGCCATATTGATGATGTATCCCGAGGCCAAATATTCCCTGCAGGGCGCGACCTCGTATCTGCCGCCCTCGCTCGGCAAGCTTGCAAAGTTCCTCGGCGTGCCCGTGGTGGTGTGCAACCTCAGGGGCTGTTACGTAAACGCCCCGCAATGGCATAAGATTTACAATAAAAATCCCCGTTTGGAGGCGGTGGTAACGCAGACGGCCACCGCCGAACAGGTAAAAACGCTTTCCGAAGAGGAATTGCAGGAAATGATCGTGAAAGATTTCGTCTACGACGATTTCAAGTGGCAGAAAGACAACAACGTGATTATCGACCGCCCCTACCGCGCGACGGGACTGAACAGAATACTGTATAAATGCCCGCATTGCGGCGCGGCGCACAAAATGCGCGGCGAGGGCGTTCGCCTCACATGCGACGCCTGCGGCAAGGTATGGGAAATGACGCCGCTCGGAGAGATGAAGGCGCTTTCGGGAGAAACGGAGTTTTCGCATATTCCGGACTGGTTCGAGTGGGAAAAGAAGGACGTGGAAAGGCGGGTAAAGGAAGGCACCTACCGCTTCGAAGACGAAGTCCGCGTAAAGACCATGCCCAACGCGCAGCATATGTACCGCCACCCCAACGGCAGGCTGATACACGACAATACGGGCTTTACCTTTATCGGGCGCGTATACGACGAGGACGTCAACCTGCATTTCGATTCCAAGGTACAGGACGGCGTGCATATAGAGTATCCCATCAAGAACAACGACTATACCGACTGCGTAATTCTTTACACGCTGGACGAAAGTTATTATCTCATGCCCGTCCACGCGCGGGACGTCATCACCGAAATATCGCTGGCGACCGACGCCATCTACGCGCTGCAAAACGGAAAACTTTAAAACGAAAGCACGGCTCAAAGCCGTGCTTTTTTATCAGAACAACTGCAATATATCCACCAGAACGGCAAAGCCTATCAAAAACACGAAACCGCCGAAATGAATGGCAGCCTCGACTTTGCGGTTGATCGGTTTCTTTCTTATCCATTCGATGACCGTGAATACCACGCGGCTGCCGTCGAGCGCGGGGATCGGCAAAAGATTGAACACCGCCAGATTCACGCCGATAAAAGAGGACATCATCAAAAGGTAATTGAAGCCGCCCATGCGTATTGCGTCCGCCGTGACGGAAACCGTGGTGATGGTGCCGCCGAGAGAACTCAGCCCCAACCTGCCCGTCAAAAGCTGTCCGAGCACGGTGAATATCGTGCCCGCTATGCGGAAAGAGTATTCGAACCCGTTCCCGATGGAGGCGAAAAATCCCACGCGAACGTTGGTCGCGCCCAGACTGCGCAAGCCCAGCGCGGTGAGGAGCGCGTCGGTATCCTCAATGTTCGTAAAGGAAGTGCTGCGCCTCAGCTTGACTTCGAGTTCCACCGTTTCCCCGTTTCTGATCACGGTAACGGGGAGCAGATCGCCGCCTTTCTTTTTATCGACGGCCCGCATGAGATCGGTCGCCATATAGACGCGGCGGCCGTTCATCGTCAGAATGACGTCGCCTTCTTTCAAATAGTTATCCAAAACGCCGTCTTCCGCGGCCGACTGAAATGCGGGCGGTTCCCGTTCTATCACCGCGTAAGCAGGGCGGCCGTAGGCGCCGAACAGGACGAATATGAGAAGGAGCGCCAGAAAATAATTCATGAGCGCGCCCGCCACGAGCACGATAATCCTCTGCCACGGTTTTCTGTTGTTGAAAGCCTTCGGATCTTCGTCGTCCTCGTCTTCGCCCTTGAACGCGCAGAATCCGCCGATCGGCAGCGCGCGGACGGAAAATATCTCGCCGCTTTTGCGCGTGCGGGAATATAGTTTCGGACCGAACCCGATGGCGAATTCCTCTATGCCGAAACCGAACGCCTTGCCCGCGACGTAGTGGCCGAATTCATGCACCGTTATCATGATGAGCAAGACGACGATGGCGAGCACGACGTAGCCGATGCTCTGCATCACGCTTGCAAAACTAAGCAGTAAGTGTTCCATTGATCTCCGTTATGATTTTACCGGCGAGCGAACGCGCTTTCGCGTCCTCGCGCACGAGATCGTCCAACGAAGAGATCTCCGCGCGCGCCGTGCGGGCGAGCACGCCCTCCAGCACCTTCGTTATGTCCGTAAAACCGATATTCCCCTTAAGAAAAGCCGACACCGCGACCTCGTCCGCCGCGTTGAGGGCGCAGGGATAGTTGTCCCCCCGCTTTATGCTTTCCAGCGTCAGGTAGAAACAGGGATATTTTTCCCTGTCCACGGGGAGAAAGGTCAGCTTGCCCAGCTTGACGAAATCGAGCGGAGGGCAGGCCGTCTGCAACCGCTCGCCCGCAATCGCGAGCTGTATGGGAATCTCCATCGTCGGATAGGAAAGCTGCGCCAGCACGGCGTTATCCTCGAATTCCACCATGGAATGGATAATGCTCTGCGGATGCACGACGACTTCTATCTGTTCCGCCGACGCGCCGTAGAGCCGCATGGCCTCGGCGACTTCGAACCCCTTGTTGACCATGGTCGCGCAGTCGATCGTGATGCGCCCGCCCATATCCCAGTTGGGGTGTTTGAGCGCCTCCGCCGCGGTAACGGATTTCAGTTCTTCCGCGCTCTTGTCGCGGAAGGCCCCGCCGGACGCCGTTAAAACGATCTTTTTAAAGGGCGCGCGCCTGTCGCAGCCGAGCGCCTGCCATATGGCGGAATGTTCGCTGTCCACGGGGGCGAGTTCCACGCCCGCGCTTTCCACCGCCTTCATCACGAGTTCACCGCCCACGACCAGGCTTTCCTTGTTGGCGAGGGCTATTTTTTTACCCGCCTCCGCGGCTTTCAGCACGGCTTTCACGCCGATAAAGCCGACGAGCGCCACCACCACCACGTCCGCCTCCCCGACGACGGCGCTGAGAAAGGCGTCCTCGCCGAAATAAAGGCGGCATTTTTTTCCGCCCGCCTGCGTATACGCGCCTTCGCCGTCGTAAAACACCCTGTCCTTCATTTCCTCGGGAAAGACGGACAAGGCGGCGACGGAGGGCGCAAACCTGTCGATTTGTTTGAAAAAAGCACGGACGTTCTTACCCGCGGCGAGCGACGCGATTTCAAACCTGTCGCGGTGCCGCGCGGCAACTTCCAGCGTCTGAACGCCGATGGAGCCCGTGCTTCCCAGAAGTGCTATTTTTATCATATTCAACCTGAGGGGTTTTTATACCGTTTCAGAGAAAAAGGAAGACCAGCGCGATAAAGAGGGAACAGAACAAAATTCCGTCTATCCTGTCCATAATCCCGCCGTGTCCCGGCATAATTCTGCCCATATCCTTGATGCCGACCCTGCGCTTTATCCAGCTTTCGAACAGATCGCCCGCCTCGGTGAAAAACGCCGCAACGAGACCTATCGCGAGAAATATCAGCCACTCGCAGCCGACGCCGAGGTCGGGCCTGAAAATAAAGTACAGCGCGAGGGCGCCCGCCGCACCGCCGGCAAGGCCGCCGATTGCACCGGAAACCGTCTTGTTGGGGCTGATCCCGGGGCAGAGTTTGCGCCCGCCGATCATCGAGCCGACGAGATACGCGAAAGTATCCGCGAGCGGCGACGTTACGAAAATCATAAGGAGCGCCAGCAGGGAATGTTCCCCGTGTCCGTTTGCCGCCACCATCGCCAAAAGCAAAGCGTTGGGATAGAGAACGGGCAGAACGCCCGCGCCGAAATACCGCGCGGGCAGCGAGCCTTCGCGGATTGCGAGCAGGGCAAGCGCGAACAGAACGCCCGCGCCGAGCACGGCCGCACCCCACCCCGCGCCGAAAAATGTGGCGACGGGCACAAACGCGAGCGCGCAGAGCGAAACGACTGCGGTAAGCGCGGCGCCGCTGCCGCCTGCAAAAACGTCGTTTTCCTTACCGCCCTTCATGGCCCGCCACACTTCGAAAGTGCCGAGCAGGGAAAGGGCGTATATCAATATATTGAATAACCTTACGTCGACCGTTCTCAAAAAGAAAAAGCCGACGATCACGGCGACGAACACCGCCCCCGAAACACATCTTTTCAACATTCAATTTTACCGTATCTGCGCTTTCTCGAAGCGTAGCTTTCCAGCGCTTTATCGAGTTCTTCCGCCCCGAAATCGGGCCACAGCACGTCGGTAAAGTACAGTTCCGCGTAAGCCGACTGGTACAGCAGGAAGTTGGAAAGCCGCAGTTCTCCGCCCGTGCGCACGATCAGGTCGGGATCGGGCAGTCCCGCCGTGTAGAGAAAGCGCGAAACGCTTTCCTCCGTAATTTCCGCGCCGCTCGCTTTCAGCGCTTTCAGCGCGTGCACGATCTCCCCCCTGCCGCCGTAATCTATCAGGATATTGAGTATCTTTTTTCCGCCCGCCGTCTTTGCAGTCTGCTCGGCGATAATCTTGTTCAGCTTGGGGCTGAGCCGCTCTTTATTGCCCAAAACGTCGATACGTATGCCGTTTTTCACGGCTTTGGAGGCGAGTTTTTTCAAGTGCTCGCCCAAAAGGCGCATGAGTTCGTCCACCTCTTCCCTGGGGCGAGCCCAGTTTTCGGAGGAAAAAGCATACAGCGATATTATTTCCACGCCCCGCCTGAAAGCGTGTTCCGCCACTTTCTGCACGTTTTCCGAACCGGCCTTATGGCCGTAAGAGCGCTTTTTGCCCTTCTGCTGCGCCCAGCGGCCGTTGCCGTCCATGATGATGCCTATATGGCGGGGTATCTTTTCCTCTTCCATTATACGGCGAGAACGTCCTTTTCTTTTTCAGCCGCGGCCGCGTCGATCGAGGCGACGGTCTTGGTAACGATCTTTTCCGCCTCCTTCTCCGCGTCGGCGGCCTCGTCCTCCGAAATTTCCTTGGCGTTCTTCAGTTTTTTGATCTCGTCCATGCAGTCGCGCCGCACGTTTCTGACCGCGACTTTCGCGTCTTCGGCCATCTTTTTCACCTGTTTGACAAGTTCCTTTCTACGCTCTTCGGTGAGCTGGGGGAACACCAGGCGTATCACTTTGCCGTCGTTCGAGGGCGTGATGCCGAGGTTTTCCGCAAGCAGTTGCTTTTCGATGACTTTCAGCATCGAATTGTCCCACGGGGAGATCACGAGGCAGCGCGCGTCCGATACGGAGATGTTGCCGACCTGGTTGATCGGCGTGGGCGTGCCGTAATAATCGACCAGCACTTTATCCACGATATGCGGATTGGCCCGCCCCGCGCGCACCACGGCGTAATCGGCCTTGAGGACCGAAACGCTCTTTTCCATGCGCTCCTCCGTGTCCAAAAGTATCATTTCTATCTTTTCGTTTTCAAAAGCCATTTTTTCTTCCTCCTTTATTGTTTCCCCTTATCCGCAACGCATAATAATATGCGGTATCGGTCTTATTTTATGATAGTCCCTATCTTTTCGCCCGTAACGGCGCGGCGGATGGCGTTCTCTTCGAACAGGCCGAACGCAAGCACGGGAATATCGTTTTCCATGCAGATGGTGATAGCCGTCGTGTCCATCGCCTTCAAATTCTGCTGAATGAATTCCATATGCGTAATGACTTCTATCTTTTTCGCCGCAGGATTGAGTTTTGGGTCGGAATCGTAAATGCCGTCCACGTTTTTGGCGAGCAGCAAAACGTCCGCGTTGATCTCCGCCGCGCGGAGCGCCGCGCCCGTATCCGTAGAGAAATACGGATTGCCCGTGCCGCAGGCAAAGATGACCACCCTGCCCTTTTCGAGGTGCGAGAGCGCCTTTCTCAGAATGTAAGGCTCGGCCACGCGCGTGATGGTGAGCGCCGTCTGCACGCGGGTGGGTATGCCGCGGCGTTCGAGCGCGTCCTGCATGGCGAGGGAGTTGATGACCGTGGCGAGCATGCCCATATGGTCGGCCGTCGTCCTGTCCATTTCCTTGCCTTCCCTGCCGCGCCAGAAGTTGCCGCCGCCGATGATGATTCCGATCTGCACGCCCATTTCCTTGACCTCCGCGATCTGATCGACCACGCGGGAAATAACCTGTTCGTCCAGTCCGAATCCCTGCTTGCCCGCGAGCGCTTCGCCCGACAGTTTGATGATGACTCTCTTATACTTCGCTTTAGACATTTCGCTCTCCTTAAGGTTTTTCTGCGTTTTTCCCCGAATACCAAAAGAAACACTTTTTGTTAAGTGTTTCTTTTCAGTTTTCGGTCATTCGCCGTAAAATTCAATTATTTTTTCATCTGCGCTTCGACTTCCGCGGCGAAATCGTTGGACTTCTTTTCCAAGCCTTCGCCCATTTCAAAGCGCGCGAACCTCTTGATCGAAACGCTGCCAACCTTTGCGGAGAGTTCTTTTTCCACCTGCGCGATGGTCTTTTCGGGATCCTTTACGAATTTCTGGTTCATCACGCAGAAATCTTCGTAATACTTCACGATCCTGCCCTCGACCATTCTCTCGATGATCTTTTCGGGCTTGCCCTCGTTGAGCGCCTGCGCGCGCAGGATTTCCTTTTCGTGTTCCAGCACGTCGGCGGGAACGTCTTCCTTATTGACGTAAAGGGGTTTCGCGGCCGCGATCTGCAAAGCCACGTCGTGCGCGAAGGCTTTCACGTCGTCGTTGACGTTGTCCGCGTCGATTTCCACGAGCACGCCGACCTTGCCGCCCATGTGGATATAGCTTTCCACCATGCCGTGCGCCGCGGCGTATTTTTCAAATCTTCTGATGGCAATTTTTTCGCCGATCTTCGCGGTGGCCTCCACCGTGTCGTCGTTCTTCGCGGCGATAAGTTCCTCCGCGTCCTTCACGTCGTTTTTCAGAACGTAATCGACCACGCCGTTCACGAAATCTTTATACTGATCGCCCTTGGCTACGAAGTCGGTTTCGCAGTTGACTTCGACCATCGCGCCGACGTTTCCTTCGATCTTCGCCGCGACGATACCTTCCGCCGCGATGCGCGATGCCTTTTTAGCCGCCGTCGCTATCCCTTTCTCTCTCAGATAATCGACCGCCTTTTCCATGTCGCCGTTCGTTTCCGTAAGGGCCTTTTTGCAATCCAATATGCCTGCGCCCGTCTTCTGGCGGAGCGCTACAACGTCGCTGCCTGTAAACATAGTCCGTTCTCCTTTTTTCCGTATATTTATGCTTGAACTTCCGCTTCGGTCACGGCGGGTTCTTCTTTTACTTCTTCAGCCTTTTCCTCTTCGGCCGCAGCTTCGAACTGCTCGCCCTGGTTCGCCTCGATGACCGCGTCCGCGATCACGGAAGAAATGAGCTTGACGGCACGGATAGCGTCGTCGTTGCCGGGGATCACGTGATCCACCAGGTCGGGATCGCAGTTGGTGTCGGTAATCGCGACGATGGGGATATGCAGTTTTCTCGCCTCCTTCACCGCGATGTCTTCGTGGCTGGGATCAACGATAAACATGATGCCGGGCAGGGAACGCATTTCCTTGATGCCGCCGAGGTTGTTTTCCAGCTTATCCCTTTCGGCTTTCAGCCCGATGACTTCCTTTTTAGGGAGCAGGTCGAATTCGCCCATTTTTTCCATATTGTTGAGCTTGTTCAGCCTTTCCACCCTGCTTCTGATGGTTTTGAAGTTTGTCAGCGTGCCGCCGAGCCATCTCGAATTGATGTAGTACATGCCGCATCTTTCCGCTTCCTGCTTGACCGCTTCCTGCGCCTGCTTTTTGGTGCCGACGAAGAGCACGCTCTTGCCCGCTTTTACCGATTCCACCACGAATTTATACGCGTCGTTCTCGATGAGGTCGACGGTCTGTTCGAGGTTGATGATGTGAATGCCGTTTCTTTCCCCGTAGATGTACTTCTTCATTTTGGGGTTCCATCTTCTGGTCTGGTGGCCGAAGTGAACGCCGGCTTCGAGCAACTGCTTCATAGAAATTACTGCCATTTTGTTACCTCCGTTTCTTCCTCCCCGACGGCTTTTGTGCACGGCTTATATCCCGCCGCAAAGTATTTGCGGGACAACGAACGCCGAAGACGGCCGGGTGCGAATTTCTCATAGCTGATTTATTTTACCATATAACGGGCGTTTTGGCAAGGATTTTGAGGAAATTTTTCGCGCTTTGCGAAATTTTAGCTACCCTTGCCGCGCTTTTTCCGCCGCCCGCTCAATCTCGCCGAGAACGGCGCGCGCGTCTTCGATATACCGCGATTCGTACGCGTCGTTTTCCACGAGTACGACCACGCATTCCCGCCGCCCCCGCCGCTTGAGCCTGATTTCGCCGATCATGGCGAGCGGCAGGCACACCCAGGCGTTTCTGCGGAGAAAAAGATTGCTTCCGGAAAGCCTGAGCACGGGTTCGCGCTCCCTCCTGCGGTCGGCAAGGCACTGCGCGCCGAACACGACGCCCGCAACGGCAAACACGAGCGCCGCCGCCAGCGCGCCCGCGATCCACAGCCCTCCCGACAGGGCCTGCCATACCGTCAGCCCAGCAAAGAGAGCGGCGCAGGAACAGAGAACGGCGAAAACGATCGTTTTTTTCTTTTTATCGGGACGGATTTCCCGTGCGATCACGCGCGAATCATCAAACATATTGACATTATATCACCGAAACGCGCGGCTGTCAATACGCTCCGCCCGACCCTTTCCGACAAAATTTAACCTTTTGTTTACAATTATATCGTTGACATCTTAAAATAAACTCTGCTATGATATTATCATAAAAAAACAAAAAAAGGAGAACGATGTGAATTGACACCTCACGGCAGCGCCTCGCAGGAGGTTCTGAAGTCCCTCGGCGTATCCCCCGAAACGGGGCTGAGCGAAAAGGAAGCAGCAGCACGCCGCGAAAAATACGGCGAAAACAAACTCGCGGAAAAGAAGAAAAAGAGCCTTTTGGTCCGCTTTTTCGCGCAATTCAAAGACGTGATGATCGTCATTCTGCTCATTGCGGCGGCAATTTCGTTCGCGATCGCCATTAAGGACGGCAGCGCGAAGGAATTTATCGAGCCGGCGCTCATACTGCTGATCGTCATACTCAACGCCGTGATCGGCGTGGCGCAGGAGAGCAAGGCGGAAAAGGCGCTGGACGCGCTGAAAAACATGTCCGCGCCGCACGCTAGGGCGCTGCGCGGCGGCCTTGAGAAACTGCTGAACGCTTCCGAACTGGTGCCCGGCGACATCATCAGGCTGGAAGCGGGCGATTTTGTCCCCGCGGACGCGAGGCTGATCAAAAGCGTCAACCTCAAATCGGAAGAATCCGCGCTGACGGGCGAATCCGTCCCCTCCGAAAAGGACGCCGACGCGGACGTAGACGAAAAAGCGCCCCTCGGCGACAGGAAGAACATGGTGTTTTCCGGCTGTTCGGTCACCTACGGCACGGCGACGGCCGTAGTAACGGGAACCGCCATGAATACCGAAATGGGCAAGATCGCAAACCTGCTCAGCGGCGAAAAGGAAACGGCAACGCCGCTCCAGCGCAAACTGGCGCAGCTCGGCAAGATACTCGGCATCTTGGCTCTCGCCGCATGCGCGGTCATTTTCGTCGTGGGCATTATCGACAAAATGGACGTGATGACCATGTTCATGACGGCGGTATCCCTCGCGGTATCCGCCATACCCGAAGGCCTGCCCGCCATAGTAACCATCGTTTTATCCATAGGCGTTACCCGCATGGTGAAGAAAAACGCCATCATCAAACGCCTGCCCGCCGTGGAAACGCTGGGCAGCGCTTCGGTCATCTGTTCGGATAAGACGGGCACGCTCACGCAGAACAGAATGACGCTCGTCAAGGCGTATACCGACGGCGGAGAACTGACCGATATCTCCCCCGAAAACGGGGACGACATAAAAAAACTGCTCAACTACGGCACGCTCTGTTCGGACGGCGCCGTGGTGTTTGAAGACGAAAAGGCGCAGCACATAGGCGATCCGACGGAAACGGCCATCGTATACGCCGCGTATAAAAACGGTTTCACCAAAGAGGCGCTGAACGAAAAATATCCGCGCGTGGCGGAACTGCCCTTCGACTCGGACAGAAAGCTCATGACCACCGTGCACAAGGCGGACGGCAAATATCTGGTGATCGTCAAGGGCGCGTGCGACGTACTGTTCGCGCGGTGCGCGGCGGGCGACACCGAAAAGGCTAAAAAAATCAACGAGGAAATGAGCGAAAAGGCCCTGCGCGTGCTCGCCGTGGCGTACAAGATCGAAGATAAAGAGCCGGAAACGTCTTTCGAAGCGCTGGAAAACGGGCTGACGTTCATGGGGCTCGTCGGCATGATCGACCCGCCGCGCCCCGAGGCGAAAGAGGCCGTGGCGCTCTGCCGCAGAGCGGGCATCAAGCCCGTGATGATCACGGGCGACCACGTGGTAACGGCGTCCGCGATCGCAAGGGAACTCGGCATACTCGAGGACGGCGACAAGGCGATCACGGGCGTTCAGCTCGACGAGATGGACGAGGAAACGCTTGCCCGCGAGGTGGAACATATCGCCGTATACGCGCGCGTTTCGCCCGAAAACAAGATACGCATAGTAAAGGCATGGCAGAAAAAGGGGCAGGTCGTTTCCATGACGGGCGACGGCGTGAACGACGCTCCCGCCCTGAAAGCGGCGGATATAGGCTGCGCCATGGGCATTACGGGGACGGACGTAGCCAAGGGCGCGGCGGACATGACGCTGACCGACGACAACTTCGCCACCATTGTGGACGCGGTGAAAGAAGGCCGCGGCATTTACGCGAACATCAAAAAGGTGGTGGGCTTTCTGCTCGGCACCAACATCGGGGAGGTGCTCACGGTGTTCATCGCCATGGTGTTCTGGCGCATTTCCCCCTTTATTTCCATTCAGCTGTTATGGATTAACCTCGTTACCGATTCCCTGCCCGCCATCGCGCTCGGCATGGAAAAGGTGGAAAACGACATCATGGAACACCCGCCGAAACCCAAAGACGAGGGCATCTTCGCGCACGGTCTGGGCATAAAGGTGGCGATACAGGGATTGATGTTTGCGGCTCTGACCGTGGGCGCGCTGCACCTCGGCAGATATATCGGTCAGGCGAACGGGCTCGATCCCGCGGCGGCGGGTTCCACGCTCGCGTTCATGGTGCTGGCGCTCTGCCAGGTCGTGCAGGCGTACAACATGCGCTCTTCCCGTTCGCTCTTCAAAATCGGCTTATTCGGCAATAAGATGCTCAATCTCGCGGCGCTGGTATCCCTCGCGATGGTCTCTTTCGTGATGTTCGTGCCCGGCGTGAACGCCGCTTTCGGCATGACGTATCTGCCCTGTTGGGCGTACTTCGTCGGCCTCGGTTTCTCGCTCGTGCCCGTTCTCGTCATGGAACTCAGCAAGGCGTTCGGGCTGATCAAAAAACATCACCGCTGAATTTCGCTTAAAAAGGCGCCGCATATGCGGCGCCTTTCCCGTCAAAATAAAAAGAGGGCGCTTCGGGCGCCCTCTTTTTCGTTCGTTTATTCGCAGTGATCGCAGCCGCAGCCGCAATCGCCGTCTTCGCAGCAGCAATCGTCTTCTTCGTCGAGCACGCGGCAGAACTCCTCGTACACCTCGTCGAGAAGATCCTGATCCTCGATGGGCAGAAGTTCGCTTTCCTCGCCCTCGCCGTCGGCGACTTCGAAAATGATCAGTTCGTCCTCGTCCACGCCCTCGATCTCTTCCGCGGGCTGGAACGCCGCGTAATACGCGTTTTTGAATTCCACCGTGCCCACGTGATAAAATTTCATCACTTTGCCCGATTCGTCGGTCAGTTCCACGATATCGTCCCCGCAATCGCAGCCGCAGTCGCAGTCTTCTTCGCCGCAGCCGCAGACTTTCTTTTCTTCGTCTTTCATTTTTGTTCTCCTTTCGATTTTTTGTTTCTGAGATAACCTTCGAGTATGTACGCCGCAGCCAGCGCGTCCACGTACAGCTTGCGTTTTTCTCTGCGCATGTTTTCGGAAATGAGCGTGTTGTGCGCCTCCTCCGTGGTACAGCGTTCGTCCGACGTAAAAACGGGCACGTCCACCGCTTTTTTCAGTTCCTCGATAAATACCCGCGTGTACGCGGTTTGCGCGCTTTCGCTCCCGTCGAAATTGAGGGGCAGCCCGCACACCAGTTCGTCCGCCGCCCGCTCCTTCACGAGCGCCGCGACGTACGCTAGATCGGCTTTCAGGTTTTTCCGCGTATACGTGCCGACGGGCAGAGCGTACGTGCCGAACGGATCGCTCGCCGCCACGCCTATCCGCTTGGAGCCGATGTCGAGCGCGAGCACCTTTTTGATAGTTACGTCTTTCGCCATATTAACAGTTTAACACATAACCGTTTACTTTTCAATAAAAATACGGGCGAAAGACAATTTTTATTTTCTCCGCCCGTAACGATTTGGTTTTTCCGAACTTATTCCTTATCCGCCGAACGCTTTTTCAGCGATTCGGCCTTATCGAGAACTTGTTCCTGTCCTTTTTTCACTGCCTGGCGAGCCTTCGCGGAATTGGTGGCGAGCACTGCGCCGCCGAGCATTCCGAGGATCACGCCGACCAGAAATTTATCGTCCATAATCATCTTCCCTCCCCGAAGATTATTATGTCCGAAAAAAGGCCTTTTATGCGCCCTTCTTCTTTTTGTAATCCTCGATGGCGGCTTTAATGGCCTCCTCCGCGAGCACCGAGCAATGCAGCTTCTGCGGGGGCAGTCCTTCGAGCTCCTCGACGACCTGTTTGTTGGTGATCTTGAGGGCCTCGTCCAGCGTTTTGCCCTTGATCATCTCCGTCGCCGTGGAAGAAGTGGCGATGGCGGCGGCGCATCCGAACGTTTTGAATTTTGCGTCCGTAATGACGTCGTTGTCGATTTTGAGGGTGATCTGCATGATGTCCCCGCAGGTGGCGTTGCCCACCGTGCCGATCGCGTCGTAATTTTCCACCTCGCCCACGTTCTGCGGGTTGGCGAACACGTTCATGACTTTCTGGTTATACATATTCTTTTTCTCCTTCTTCCGTTTTGAACAAAGGCGACATCGCCCTGAGATTTTTCACCGTTTTTTCCACTACGTCTATGGCGTAATCTATTTCTTCTTCGGTATTGTCCGGCCCGAACGTAAAGCGTATGGAACCGTGCGCCAGCTCTACGGGAACGCCGAGCGCCAGAAGGACGTGCGAGGGCTCCAGAGAACCGGACGAGCACGCCGAACCGCTCGATACCGATATGCCCGCGAGGTCGAGGTGGAACAAAATCCCCTCGCCTTCTATATATTCAAAGGAAAAATCGGCGTTGGCGGGCAGGCGGCGCGTTCTGTGCCCGTTGAGCCTGACGTGCGGAACGCGGGCGAAAATGCCGTTGATAAAGCGTTCGCGCAGGGCGGTTACGTAACGCGCGTTCTCTTCCATATGCTCGTTCGCCAGACGGAAGGCCTCCGCCATGCCGACGATGGCGGGCACGTTGGTGGTTCCGCCGCGTTTCATGCGTTCCTGATGTCCGCCCGTTACGATGGAATCGAGGCGCACGCCGCTTTTGATATACAAAACGCCCACGCCCTTAGGCCCGTAGAATTTATGCGCCGAAAAGGACATCATGTCCACGCCGAGTTCCTTAACGTCGAGTTTCAGTACGCCCGCCGCCTGCACGGCGTCGGTGAACACGGTAATCTTGTGTTCGCGCGCGATTTCGGCGACCTCTTTGATCGGCTGAATGGTGCCGACTTCGTTGTTCGCCGCCATCACGCCGATAAATACGGTGTCGGGGCGGATGGATTCTTTCAGATGATCGAGGTCGATCACGCCGTCCTTATCCACTTTGAGATAGGTTACCTCGAAACCGTCCTTTTCCAGCTGTTTTGCCGTAGTGAGCATGGCGGGATGCTCTATGCTGCTGATGATCAGGTGTTTTCCCTTGTTCCGCATGGCGTGCGCCGTGCCGCGGATTGCCCAGTTGTCCGCCTCCGTACCGCCCGAAGTGAAATAAATTTCGCTCGGTTTGGCGTTGATCAGGCGAGCGATGGTGTCGCGCGCCTCGTCCACGGCCTTGACCGCGTCCCGTCCGAAGGCGTGCTGCGAATTAGCGTTGCCGAATACTTCCGAAAAGTACGGAAGCATTTTTTCAAGCACTTCTTTTTTCACGGGCGTGGTAGCCGCGTGGTCGAAATATATTCTTCTATCCATATTCTGCCTCTAAAAACTTTCTTCAAGCATGTCCCTGAGCGTAACGGAGTCCAAAAACTCGTTCATCTTCGCGTACAGCTTGCGCCACACCTTGCCCGACTTGCATTCGCATTTGTCGCAGGCCGAGGAAACGCAGTGCACGAGCCGCATATCGTCTTCCAGCGCGCGGGTGATCTCCCCTACCGTGGTCCTTTCGGGCGGCCGCACCAGCATGTAGCCTCCGCTCGCGCCGCGGCGCGCCGTAACGATGGAATTTTGCGTAAGTATGCGCATGATTTTTTCGAGGTATTTGCCGCTTACCCCGATCTTTTCTTCGAGCTCGGTAGCGGAAACCGCGTCGCCGTACCGTCCCGCGAGGATCTGGCAGGCTTGCAGCCCGTAATGCGCTTTTGATGAAAGTTTCATTTTCGCTCCCGCTTAATTCCTACCTTTTTGGTAGCAATTGTATTATAGTACGGACTCGCTCTTCTGTCAAACGTTTTTTTATAAAAAAACCGCCCGAGGTAAAAATTTTTTCGGGCGGCAGATTTCAGATTATGCCGAGCGCGGAAAGCGTTTGCGCGATCTTTTCCGCGGCGAAGACCATCTGTTCTTTCGTATGCGTCGCGGTATAGCTCGTCCGCATGAGGCTCATGCCGACGGGCGTCGCCGGACTGACGACGGGGTTGACGTACACGCCGTTTTCAAAGAGCATTTTGCACGCCTCGAAGGTCTTTTTGTCGTCGTAAGTATATACGGGGATAATGGGCGTGGAGCTTTCTATGATCTTTACGCCGCGTTTTTTGAGTTCTCCTCGCATGAAATCGGATATTTCGGCGAGATTTTTCACGCGCTCCGGCTCTCTTTTCAGAATTTCCAGCGCCGTCCGCGCGCACGCGACGGACGCGGGCGTGATGCTCGCGCTGAAAATGAACGGGCGGGAAACGTGCCGCACGTATTCGCATATCTTTTTATTCGCCGCCATATAGCCGCCGAGCGAGGCCAGCGATTTCGAAAACGTGCCCATGTAAATATCCACTTCGTCTTCGAGGCCGAAGTGCGAGGCCGTGCCGCGGCCGCCCTCTCCGAGCACGCCGAGGCCGTGCGCGTCGTCCACCATGACGCCCGCGCCGTATTTTTTCGCTATCCGCACTATTTCGGGCAGTCTGCATATTTCGCCGCTCATGGAAAACACGCCGTCGGTTACGATAAGCGCGCCGCCCGCCGAGAGGTCGAGCGAAGCGAGCTTGCGCTCCAGATCTTCCATGTCCGAGTGATTGTACCGCACCATCTTTGCAAAGGAAAGGCGGCAGCCGTCGTATATGCTGGCGTGATTTTCCTTATCGCACAAGACGGTGTCCGTACGCCCGGCGACTGCGCTGATGATGCCGAGATTTGACTGAAATCCCGTGGAAAAGGTAACGGCGTCCTCCTTGCGCAAAAACGCGGCGAGTTCTTTTTCCAAAGCGACGTGCGTTTCCAGCGTGCCGTTCAGAAACCTGCTGCCCGAACATCCGCTGCCGTATTTTTCGAGCGCCTCCACGCCCGCTCTGATCACGCGCTCGTCCGAAGTCAGCCCCAGATAGTTGTTGCTGCCGATCATGAGGATATCCCTGCCCTCCATTTCGACGCGGGTATCCTGTTTGGTGTTCAGCACGTGAAAATAGGGATAAAGCCCCCATTCCTTCGCGCGGGCTACGTTATCGAGCCGTTCGCATTTTTCGAATATTTTCATCACTACCTCCATAAATATGGAATTATTATATTATATTTACGGAGATTTTGCAAACGATTGGCGCGCATTTGTCCCGCCCCGCCTGCCGCGGGCCGAACGGGCGGCGGAACGGACTGCGGGCGCAACCCGATCCCGAGCGCGCCGCACGGCGTCCGCACCGAACACGCAGCCGTTTTCCGCGGCGGCGGAAACGACGGAAACGCGAAGCGGACCGCCGCGGAAAAAGCGGCTCAGTTGAGCATGTTCTTTTCCTTGTTGTTCAGAAACCAGCTGACCGCCTTTTTGCCGTCCTCGCCGCCGTAAAGCACGTTCTTCAAACGGATATTTTCCACTTCGAGTTCGCCCAACCGTTCGCGGAGATAGGTGTTTTCCTGTTTCAATTTGCCCGTTACTCTGTCGAGCAGGGAATTGATCTCGTTCTGCAGGCGGCGCAGCATGGTGTCGGGCACGAGCCTTGTGTTGCTCTTTATGCCTACGGGATCGACGAACACGCCGCTTTCCGCGCGGATTTCCGCGGCGATCTCGCCCACGAGCGGCTGCTTGTTTTTCAGAACGTTCCTGTATTTGTTCTGATAGCGGAGCGCCGTCTTTTCGTCGCCGTCGGAAAGCTCGCCTATGATCTTTCGCGCGGACTTGCCCTCCTTTTTGCCGAGCAGTATCTTCTTTACGAGTTCGCGTTCCTCTTCGTCCTTGAATTCCGAAATCTTCTGCACGGTGATCGGCGTACCTCCGAAATATTTTTCGGCAAAGGCCTTATCCTCCCTGCTCTTTTTGGCAACCGCGTAATACATATTGCGCACCGTGCCCTTGCTCTTGCCCGTGGCCGCGGCGAATTCTTCAAAGGCTTTGCTGAGCGAACCGCCCTGCTTTCCGTCGAGGTACTTGATCAGCTTTTCGACGTCCTTCTGTTTGAAACCGTAAATTTTATCCATGTTGAAAACTCCTTTCCTTTCGTTACCGGAATAATTGACATAAAGCGCAAAGTTTATACATACATTTAAATAATTTATGAATATCTATATTCTGGCAGAATTTCCGTTCGCCCTGAAACGCGACGGAAAGGAGCTTGCAAAAAACGCGAAATACTGCGAACTGAGCGCGGACGGGAATTCCGTTCTGGAAATCATGCCCCTCGACCTTTCCCCCGCCCGCTGTTTTTCTCCGAGCGAGGCGTTTTTCCGCGCCGCGGACGAAAACGCCGTAAAGGTGCGCATGGAAAACGGCGGCTTTCTCAAGCTGAAAAAGCCGCGCAGTCCCCTGCCTTACGAACTGCTCTTTCAGAAAAGGCTGGCGGGCGCGCTCGTTACCGCCTATGCGGACGGCGTCTATAAGCTTTCCGTGGAAACGAAAGGCGATTACAAGCTGATCGCCTTTGAAGCGCGCATTGTGGACGCGGGGGAATTTTTCGCCTTTAACCGCGATTTTATCTACGCGCGCGCCGAGGACGGCCGCCTCGTATGCCTGCTGGCGGGAGAACGCGCGGAAATCGAAGAAATTTCTAGTATCTTAAATAAATGCTCTTTTTCTTCACCTAAAATGTTT
>ERZ1106932.80-NODE-80-length-39137-cov-6.938949_pt1 | contig 39137 bp, 25 predicted proteins | sample MGYA00403665_ERZ1106932 | MGnify/ENA primary metagenome ERZ1106932 (study PRJEB35170, sample SAMEA104062448) | human gut metagenome | biome: human gut; feature: human-associated habitat; material: faeces | place: Denmark | collected 2012-08-24 ... | reverse complement strand
GGATAGAGGTGCTCGGCTCGGGCATGGTCAACCGCCACGTGCTCGAAAACTGCGGCGTGGATCCCGACGAGTACACGGGATTCGCCTTCGGTATGGGTATCGAGCGGATCGCAATGCTCAAATACGGCGTCAACAATATCAAGTATTTTTACGAAAACGACGTGCGTTTTCTCAAACAATTCAAGGACTGACGGGAGGAAAAGAAGATGAAAGTACCTTTTTCGTGGCTCAAAGATTACGTGGATATCGACTGCTCGGCGGAACGCTTGCAGGAAAAACTCTTCTCCTGCGGGTTTGAAGTGGAGGAACTTTTACCCCTCGGCAAGGATATTTCCAAGGTGTACGTAGGCGAGATCACCGCCATTGAAAAACACCCCGACGCCGATAAGTTGCAGGTGTGCCAACTGAATTTTGGGCAAGCGCTCGGCACGCGGCAGATCTGTACCGCCGCGACCAACGTGTTCGTCGGTGCGAAAGTCCCCGCCGCCCTGGACGGCGCGACCGTTCTGCACGCCGGCGAGGTCGTGAAGATCAAAAACGGCAAACTGCGCGGCGTCGCCTCCGAGGGTATGATGTGCTCGGGTGAGGAACTCGGCATCAACGACGATTTCTACCCCGGCGGCGTCGGCACGGCGCCCGAGGCGATGAAAGTCGCTGCGGAAAGCGCGATCGTCCTGCCCGATTCTTCCGCAACGAAAGACGGCTTTACGTTCGACGGCTGGCTGTATAACGGCGTTCGCTATGCGGCGGGCGCGGAAATTCGGCTCGGCGACGAGCAGGAAGTAATCATTTTTGCGGCGTGGAAAGGGGAATACACCGTATCGTTCGACCCCGATTACGAGGGCGCGGAAACGCCTGCGGCCATGAAAGGCAGCACCGGTTCGGATATTACTCCCCTGCCGGAACTCACCGTACAGCGCGAGGGGTATGCTTTTGCGGGCTGGACGGACGGCAGAAATACCTATACGGATTTTTATACCGTAGGTTACGGCGACGTTACGCTGAAAGCCGTGTGGAAAGACACCACTTTCACCATAACGTATAAAGATTGGGACGGCGGCGTCATCTACGAACAGAAAGTCCCCCTGGATACGCAGCCGCAGGAACCTTCGCTTTTTGTAAATAAACTCAGCGAATTCACGGGCTGGGACAAAGATATATCTTCGCTGACGGGCGACGCGGTCGTTACCGCGCAATACAGCGTGGAGTTTTCGCCCGTCGATTACTTTAAATTCGCAAAGAACGGCAACGTCTATTACATAACCGACACGGGGGCGCTGTACGACGCCGACAGGCCGTCCTCCATCGTTTTTCCCGCGTCCTACAACGGACTTGCCGTCGCGGGGCTGCTCGCGCACAGGGATTTCCGCGAGGCGCCTTATTACAGGGATTTCAGTCTGCGCGAAGTTTACTTTCCGTCCAACTGGACCACGATCGGCGAAAACGCGTTTTACGGCGCGACGAGCGTTGAAAAGATCACGTTCGGAAAAAACAGCGTCATAAAGTCTTTGGGCCGTAACGCTTTCCGCGAATGCGGCGTGACGGAAGTCGTTTTGCCCGCCAGTCTGGAAACCCTCGGCGACAGCCTGTTTTCGCGCAGCGAAACGCTGAAAAGCGTGCGCTTCGAAGCCGGTTCGGCGCTGAAAACGGTAAGTTCGCGCGCTTTCGACAACTGCGCGAAACTCGAAACCGTGGAACTGCCCGAAACCGTTACCGAAATCGGCAGCAGCGCATTCTATTACTGCGTAAGTTTGACCGAAATCAATTTCCCCGCGGCCGTCAAGCAAGTGGGGGATTATGCGTTCAGCAGCTGCAGCTCGCTGGCTGTTTTGGATATTCCTGCGGACAGCCAACTCGAAAGCATAGGAACTTCTTCTTTCAGTTTCATGTATCAGCTCACGGAAATCGCGCTTCCCGCGGGCGTTACCGTGCTGCCGTATAAAGCGTTTCAGTCGTGCAAGGCGCTGGAAAAGGTTACGCTCGGCGGCAGCGTTACGGAAATCGGCGATTACGCGTTCGAGTCGTGTTATGCGCTGAGCATGCTGAACAGCGATACGGCGGGCATGATCAATATTCCGTCGAGCGTGGCGGCCATCGGCGATTACGCGTTTTGCATGGCGTCCTCCATGGTGAACGTAGACTTCGGCGAAAACAGCGAGCTCGTTTCTCTCGGCATCTATTCGTTTGCGGGCAATAATCCGCAATGGAGCGATATCGCTCCCGTGGATATGTCGCTCGAGAAGCTTACTTTGCCCGCTTCGCTCAAAACGCTGGGCGAAAACGCGCTGTATCTCAACTTCTCGGTCAAGACCATCGAAGTGGATGCCGGCAATACCGCGTTCACGAGCGACGGAAAGGGCCTTTACGATAAAGCGACTGGCAATCTGCTCGCCTACGCCATAGGCAACGAGGCGGCGGAATACACGGTAACCGGCGGAACGGAAATCCCCGCGTATGCGTTTTATTCTTCGGAATATCTCAAAACGGTCGTACTGCCCGCAAGCATACAAAAGATAGGGGACTTTGCCTTTGCCTATTCCTCCGTTGCGTCCATTAACTTGGGCGAATCGATCTCGGAATTCGGCGAACAGGCGTTCCGCAGTTCCAAACTGACGGCGATCACGCTTCCCGCGAACCTCGCCGCCGTACCGATAGGCGCTTTTGCCTACTGTGCGGATCTCGAAAGCGTAACGTTTGCGGATAACAGCAAGATAAAAACGCTCGAAGAGGGCGCGTTCGCCTCGTGCGAAGCGCTGGCGAGCATAGACTTCGGCGAAGGCGGCTGCCTCGAAGTGATCGGCAAAGAGGCGCTGGCGAATACTGGGCTGACATCTCTCGTCGTTCCCGCGACGGTGAAAGAGATCGGCGCTTTCGGTATCGATAACAACGCCAACCTGGGTTCGATTGTTTTTGCAGAGGGAACCGTTCTGGAAACGATCGGCGACGACGCTTTCGCCTATAACGACAAACTCGCAACGTTCACCATGCCCGCGAGCGTAAAGAACTGGGGCGAGTATACTTTCCAGTTCTGTCTTTCGCTGACCGAATTCAAATTTGCGGACGGGTTCTCGCTGACGAAACTGCCCTACGGCACGTTCCATACGTCGGGACTGTCGGCCATAGATCTTCCCGATTGCATTTCGGAAATCGGCGAATACGCTTTCGCTTTTACGAATTTCACCAGTTTTGAAACGGACGTAGACGCGATCGGGAAATACGCATTCTATCATGCGCAGAAACTGGAAAAAGTAGTGTTTACGGGAAACGTAACGACCTTCGGCATCCACACGTTCTCGGAATGTACGGCTTTGGCAAGCGTTACCCTTCCCGAAACGCTGGAATATATCGGAAACTTTTCTTTCAACAACTGCAAGAGCCTGACCGAGATCGTCATACCCGCGTCGGTCAATACGTTGGGCATGTCCGCGTTTTTGAACTGTACGGCGCTCGAAAAAGTAACGCTCCTTAAAAACGGCGTTACGGCGGCGGAAAGTTCCACGTTCAGCGGCTGCACGGCGTTGAAAGAATTACACGTGCCCGCCGCGGTGAAGGCGCTTTACGTCAAAGACGCCGCGTGGCTGCAATACGCCGACCTCTTCGTCGGCGACGAGGCATAAAGGAGATATCTGATGAAAAAACTGACGAAAGTTCTGCTCGCAATATTGGCTTTGGTCTGCGCGGCGGCGTTTTTCTTCGCCTGCGATAACGGCGGAGATAAAAATGCCGCGGAAACCTATACCGTAACGTTTTACGACGGCGCGCAGGAAGTGGACAGCAAAAAGGTTGAAAAAGGCGGCACGGTCGAAACCCTTCCCGAGATCAATAAGGCGGGACACGAATTTATCGGCTGGAGGATTGACAACGATCCGACACAGCCTTTCGACGAAAACACCGCGGTCAATTTCGATCTCAAAGTCTACGCGGCTTGGAACAGGGTTTACTCGATATCGTACGATCTGCAGGGAGGCAGTGGACCGACCGAAGGAAAGGATTTTTCCGCCTCGGCAGGCGAAAAAATCATTCTCCCTGCGGAAGAAGGATTTGCAAAAGGCGATTTGGGGCTGTACGCCTGGTCGGACGGCAGCGCGGAATATGCGCCCGGTGCGGAATACGTCATGCCCAGCGTAGACCTGTCTTTGACGGCCGTATGGAAAACGGTGTACACCGCGGCGTTCGATATAAGCGGCGCGACGGGCGAAACGCCCGCGGCTTTGAAGTCCACGCGCTCCGTGGTGCTTCCGAGCGGCGACGGGCTTGAAAAAGAGGGCTACGAATTTGTGGGCTGGACGGACGGCGAGGCCGATTACGCGGCGGGCGCTGTCTATGCGATCAAAGCAGACGTTACTTTAAAAGCTCTTTTCGCGGGCGAATATACGGTCAAACTCGATCCCGACGGGGGCGAACTGACGGGAGAAACGGTGTTTGTCAAAAATTCGGGCGAAACCGTGGAACTGCCGCTGCCCTCGCGTTCTTCCGAATACGAATTCCTGTACTGGACGGACGGATCAAAGACGTTCGAGGCAAATTCCGATTATACCGTCCGCTATGAGGACGTTACGCTCACGGCGGTGTGGAAAGTTCCCGAATATATTGTGAAGTTTACCGACTGGGACGGCAAAGTGTTCGCGGAGCAAAAGGTGAGCAAGGGACAAAATGCCGAAGAACCCGAAACGCCTATTTCTTCCATTCCCGAATTCGACGGCTGGTCCCAACCGCTGGACGAAATTACGGGCGACTGCACGATATCCGCTACCTACAAGATACCTACGTACAATCCCGCGGCTCTGGGCTTTACCGAAACCGAAGAGGGCTATGTCCTTTCTCTGGTGGACAGCAACTTCGGAAAAAGCATAACCGAATTTTATTTCCCCGCGACTTATCGCGGAAAATTGGTAACGGGCACCGCAGACGGGCTGGAAAGCGGACTGCTGCCTGCGGGCAGCGCAATCGAAAAAGCAGTATTTCCCTCCACGTATACCGTGATCGGCGATTATTGCTGTTACAATTTGCGCAAACTGAAAACGGTGCAGTTCGGCGGCGGCGAACGGCGTTTGGGCAAAATGGCGTTTGCCTATTGCTGGGAACTTGAAGAATTCACTCTGCCCGCCGCGGTAACTTCCATAGGAGAACAGGCGCTCTGGGCGCTCGTCAACGTGGAAGCGTTCGCGGTGGAAAACGGCAGCGCGTCTTTCGCGGCGGCAGACGGCGTTTTGACGGACGCCGCGGGCAAAATACTCTATTATTATCCGCTCGGCAGTACGCGCACGGCGTACGAAGTCCCCGCTTCGGTGGAAACGATCGGCAATTACGCATTCAACCACGCGGGCATCTTCTTCTATGAGGGCGAACCTTACCACCTGGCGAGCCTTACCTTTGCGGAAAACAGCAGATTGAAGAGCGTGGGCGAGTATGCGTTCGCCTACGGAAAGTTCGACGTAACGTTCCCCGCCTCGCTCGGCAGCGTCGGAAAATACGCATTCCGCGAACTGTACGGCGACGTAACTTTTTCGGCCGGCACGGAAACGATCGGCGAATATGCTTTCTACCGTTACAGAGGGGAAACGATAACCCTTCCGTCCACGGTGAAAAATCTCGACGCTTATTCCTTTGCGGAATGTACGCACCTGGTCAAGATAAGTTTCCCCGACGGCTGCGGAGTGGAAAATATCGGCGATTACGCTTTCTTTGAATCGACGGAACTGAGAAGTTTCGATTTCAGCAAGGTGAAGACCATCGGACAGTTCGCGTTTTCCGCAGGTACGGGACACGCGATGTATATCGTCGGCGCAATTCATTTTTCCGAGAACATAGAATCGATCGGCGATTACGCGTTTTCCATGAACGCGGAACTGACGGGCGTTACGTTCGCCGACAATAACCGCCTCGCGTATCTCGGCAGGGGCGCGTTCGGGGAATGCCCCAAACTCGCCTCCGTGGACTTCGGCAAAAATTCGGCGCTCACGGCATTGCCCGATTATTGTTTCTATTTGTGCGAAAAGCTCGCTGCGGTAACGCTTTCGGACAATATCGAAACCATAGGCCAGCTTGCGTTCGGCGGCGCGGAGGGCGCCGCGGTGCGGTATGTGCCGCTGACCGAAATAACCCTTCCCGCCAGCGTTACGGGAATCATGAGCGGCGCGTTTATGTACTGTTACGATCTCGAAAGAGTGATCATAGAGGGAGAAGGGCTTAAGGTTATAGGCGCCACGGCGTTCAAGCACTGTGAAGCTTTGACCGAAATCGCCCTGCCCGCGAGCGTTGCGCAGATCTATCCGCAGGCGTTCGAACAATGTTATTCGCTGAAAAATCTTACCGTCAGCGGCGATCATTACCGCGTGGAAAACGGCGGCTTATACGAAACGGCCACTTCCAAACTGATGTTCGGGTACGTGGGCGACGACGGCGTGTTCGATATCGCGGAGGGCACCAAGGCGATAGAGGCTTATACATTTTACGACAATCAGAAATTGAAGGAAGTTTCCCTCCCCGCTTCGCTCGAAGTCATCGGCGAATACGCGTTTTTCCACGCATTTTCCCTCACGACCGTAAGGCAGGCGGAGACGGGGTCGCTCAAAAGCATAGGAAAATCGGCGTTCTGCGGCGATATTCTCGAGGGCGGGAAAACGATGATGATATCGTCCTTCCGCTTCGACGAGGGCCTTGCGTCCGTCGGCGAATACGCTTTCTACGGGAACGCGGATATGACCGAAGTTTCCCTGCCCGCTTCGCTCGAAACGATCGGGGGCTACGCTTTCTACGGAATGACTTCGCTGGAACGCGTGGAATTCGCGGCAGGCAGCCGGCTCAAGGAAATTTCCGCGGGGTGTTTCTATAACGCGCCCGCGCTGGAAGAAGTGATATTCGGCGATAATTCTTCGCTCGAAAAGATCGGCGGGATTGCGTTCGGAAAATGCGAAAACATCAAGACGCTCGTGCTGACTTCGGAAAAGATGGTTGCGATGGGCAACAACGGTTTTATAGCGGACGGCGCGGCCGTTTACGTTCCCGACAACTTAGTCGAAACGTACAAAACGAACCCGACCTGGAAAATATTCGACATACGCGCGTACTCGCAGTACGCCGGCTGAAAGATAAGCGGCGTTGACGCCGCAGGCTACCAAAGGAGAACAGAATGTCAAAGAGTTTCAAAAAAAGCTTGAATCTGCTGATCATCACGGCTTGCATCATGTGCCTTGTACTGCAGGGGATCGGACTTCCGAGTTTCGCGGAGATCGGCAGGGATACCGCCGCCGTCAACGACGGCGTGCGCGTTTCGTATGAGGACGTCAGCGGGCAGGTGGAATCGCTTGCGCAGTCCGAAATGCTGAACAACATGACGGAGGAAACGGCCGCTCCCGGCCCCGACGACATAGTTACGGTCATCGTCGAACTGAGCGGCAAGCCGATGCTCGACTTCGCTATGGAAAAAGACGTATCCGTGTCCGACGCGCTGAAAACCGGCGAGGGCGCGGCCAACCTCAGGAGCCTTGACAGGATCCGCGAAAACGCGCTTTCCGCAGCCGACCGCATCATTGTGGACGCGGGGTACGATTATTCCACCGTATTTAACGGATTTTCCGCAAAAATACGCTACCGCGATCTCGGACGGCTGGAAAATATGACGAACGTCAAGCGCGTTATGCTTTCGGATACCTACGCGGTGCCCGAGGCCATCACGGAAAACGAAGTGGACGTGCACGAAACGGGTATCTTCAATTCCGAGGGCGTGGGCTACGACGGCACGGGCACGGTGGTTGCCGTGCTCGATACGGGAACGGATTACACGCACGAAGTTTTCGACATGGAACTCGACCCCGATTCGCTCGCAATCGATAAGGACGATGTGGCGGAGGCCGCCGGCAGCCTTGCCGCGACCAACCTTTCGGCGGCGAACAACGAAAATATAGACGAAGACGATCTGTACATCAGTTCAAAACTGCCTTTCGCCTACGACTACGCCGACCAGGACACCAACGTTTATCCCGTAAACTCGCACGGAACGCACGTAGCGGGCATTATCGCGGGCAAGTCGGATACCATCACGGGCGTGGCGACCAAAGCGCAGATCGCCACGTTTAAGGTGTTTTCGGATGCGGACGAGGGCGCTACGCAGGAAGCGATCCTCGCCGCGCTGAACGACGCCGTTACGCTCGGCGTGGACGCCATCAATATGAGTTTAGGCACGTCCTGCGGCTTTACGCGCGAAGAGGACGAAGCGGGCGTAAACGAAGTTTACGATAAGATAGAACAGGCCGGCATATGTCTCGTCGTGGCGGCGAGCAACGATTATTCCTCCGCGCAGGGCGGCGCGCACGGCGACACCAACCTCGCCGGAAATCCCGATTCCGGTACGGTCGGTTCGCCCGCGTCCTATCCCGCGGCGCTGGCCGTCGCGTCGATCAGCGGCGTAAAGACCAAGTACATGGTCGCGGACGGACAGAAGGAAATTTACTTCACCGAATCGAGAAAGGTCGGACAGGAAGAGGAAAACGATTTCGTCGCGGGCATTCTCGGAAACAAGTCGGAAGGCGAATTCGGCTACGTGGTTGTGCCGGGCGTCGGGCTTTCGGGCAACTATTCCGGGCTGGACGTCAAGGGCAAGATCGCGGTGGTCAAGCGCGGTTCCAATTCCTTTGAAGACAAGGTGAAGATCGCGCAGGAAAAGGGCGCGGTCGGCGTGATCATATACAACAATGTTTCGGGTACCATCAATATGTCGGTCGGCACGGGCGAATACGTTCCCAGCTGTTCCGTATCCATGGATATGGGCAATTATCTCGTTGGCAAGGGTTCGGGAACGCTTAAGTTTTCCACCTCCTACCTCGCCGGGCCGTTTATGTCCAACTTCTCGTCCTGGGGCGTGCTCCCCAACCTGCAGCTTTCGCCCGACATCACGGCGCACGGCGGCGAAATCTATTCCTCCGTCGCCGGCACGGACGAATACGGCACGTACAGCGGCACGTCCATGGCGTGCCCCAACCTCGCGGGCGCGCTCATTTTGGTGCGCGAATACGTTAAGAACTTCGACAGCACTCTCACGACGAGCGAGGTGCGCGACCTTTCTTACAGTCTGATGATGAGCACCGCGACCATCGTCAACAATGAGGAGGGCAACCCGTATTCCCCCAGAAAACAGGGCGCGGGGCTTGCCGATATCAAAAAATCCGTTTCCACGAAGGCATATCTTACAGTAGACGGCTCCAACAAGCCGAAGGCCTCGCTGGGCGACGATCCCTCTAAAACGGGCGAATACACCATTCGTTTCAATATCGTAAACGTTTCGGGCAGCGCACTCAGCTATAACATCAATCCCGTCGTCATGACGGAGAGCATGTCGAGCGACGGAAAGACGGTGGCGGAAAAGGCGTATCTCTTCGAGGACGCGGAAAAGAGTTACAGCGTCAAGGCTACGCAGGGACAGGCTTCGCTCAACGGCAGCAAGCTCAGCCTGCAGGGCTATTCCGAAGCGATCGTTACGGTAACGGTGCGGCTTACAGCGGAGGATAAGGCTTATCTCGACAAGAACTTCAAAAACGGCATGTACGTGGAAGGCTTTGTGGAGCTGGAATCGCTCAACGCCGACAAGATAGACCTCAACCTCCCGTACCTCGCTTTCTACGGCGACTGGACTGCTGCGCCCATGCTGGACGTTACGGCGTACGAAGTGGGCGAGTCCGCGATTGACGATTCCGTCCTCGCGGAAGACAAGCTCGTGGCGGACGTGTACGGCACCCTGCCGATGGCCGGGTTCACCACCACCGATTCGAGCGGCAACGAAAAGATAGGCTCCTGGGGGATGGGCGCGTTTTCGTACAACCTCGCGAGCGGCTACACCATGCCGACCACGCTGGAAAGATACGCTTCCCTTACGACGAGCGAGAGCGGAAACTATCAGCTCTATATCATCAGCGCGGGGCTTCTCCGCGGCGCGAAACGCGTGGATATGGAAATCCGCGACAGCGTTACAAACGAACTCATATGGAGCCACACCGACTACAACGCGAGAAAATCGCACTCTTCGGGCGGCTCGCAGACGGGCGGAACGATCATGGTGGAATTCGACGCCCGCGAACTCAACCTCGCAAACAATTCGAAATACGTCTTCTCGATGGAATGTTTCCTCGACTGGGACGGCGAACAGCAGAACAACAGGAATACCTTCTCTTTTGAATTTACGGTGGACAACGAAAACCCCGTGCTCACGGGCACCAAAGTGCGCGAAGTGGAGGGAAGCAACGGCAATATCAACCGTTATATCGATTTCAACGTTTACGATAACCATTATCTGCAGGGGTATATCGTCTACACGTACGACAGCATAGACGCGGAGGGCAATCTGGTCGGACAGAAACCCATAGTGAGCGGCGTTATGCCGATCACGGGCGAATACAACGCGACCACCACGGTAACGCTCAACGTAACGAGCGTCTGGAAACAGATACGCGACTGCGGCGGCAAGCTGTACGTGCAGTTTATGGACTACGCGAAAAATACCTCCACGTATAAAGTCCGGCTGGAGCCTTCGGACGTCATGAAACTCGAAAAGACGAGAAACGCCAAGGACGAATACAGCATCGCGGTCAACGGTCAGCTCGATCTCAACGACTATATCCGCATTTTCACCGAGATAGACGGCGAATACTTTGAAGATTACCAGACTTACGACCTCGTATGGGAAAGCTCCGATCCCGAAGCGGTAGAAGTGAAGGACGGCCTCGTTACGGGGCTGAAAGCCAACTCTTCCTCCATGATCACGGTGCATGCGGCGCAGGATCCCGCTGTCAGCCTGAACTTCAAAATAAACGTCGGTTCGCAGGAAACGACCATCAAACTCACGGGGCTGAAACTTTCCGATACCGCCTTGTCGCTCGAAAGGGGCGAGAGCGCCACGCTGGAAGTATCCGTCGAACCGTATAATTACGAAAACGACGTAACCGTGGAATGGACGAGCACGAGCAGCGACGTTACCGTAACCGTGGATAAGGACAATCCCTTCAGGGCGACGGTTTACGCCAAGGAATCGGGCGGCGCGACCATCCGCGTTTCGGCGGACGGCACGTACATTTCGGCTTACTGTTCGGTGCAGGTCAAGGAAGAATTCACCGTTGACGGCGTATATCTGCGCTCGTACACAGGGCGCGGCGACGAGAACGGCGTGGTGGAAATCCCCGACGACCTCGGCATTAGTTACATTTACCCGTACGCGTTCATGAACAACGAGTACATCAAGAAGATCATCATTCCCGAGGGAGTGAAATACATTATGGAGGCCAGCGTTTACGGCTGTTCCAACCTCGAGGAAGTTGTGCTGCCCGAGTCCTGCGAAGAAGTGCAGACATGGGCTTTCGGCTGGTGTTCCAGTTTGGAAAAAATCAATCTCGAAAACGTCAAGGTGATCGGACAGCTCGCGTTTTACAATTGTTCGAGCCTGACCGAAATAGACCTGTCGCACACCACGTATATCAAGGAAAGGGCGTTCACGCTCTGTTCGGGGCTGAAATCGGTCAACCTCGGCAAGGTGGGCGTCGTGGGCGATTACGCTTTCGCCGCCTGCAGCGGACTGACCGAACTCGTCATTCCCGCGCATACCTCCACGGGGCTTGCGGCCTTCACGCAATGCACGGGGCTTACCTCGGTTACGATTTACGCGGATAACGTAGGTCCCGGCGCTTTCTATCTGTGTTCTTCGCTTACCGACGTGAATTTCCTCGGAGACGTAGACACCATCGGCATACAGGCGTTTGAAAGCTGTACCGCCCTTAAAAACGTAAATTTCGGCGGCGGCGTTTACGAAATTGCCTCCCGCGCGTTCTACGGCTGCACGGCGATGACTGAATTCACCCTGCCGGCGAACTTAACGGTGCTCGGACAGATGGTGTTCGCAAACGATAACAACCTGAAAACGGTCAACGTAGATAAGGACGCAAAGATTACCGAAGCCGATATGGCCGCATTCTACGGCAACGGCGTAACGGCGTTTAACGTGGAAGAGGGGAACAAGTACCTCTCGTCCGAAAACGGCGTTCTCTACGACAGGAACATGACGAAACTCGTCGCGTATCCTTACGGCAAGTCCGCCACGAGATTCACTGTGCCCGACAGCGTGCGCACCATCGGCGAATCGGCGTTCGCGGCGAGCACGAGAGTGGGTACGGTCGAACTCAACAACGTGGAACGCATAGAAGATTACGCTTTCTATTCCGCGGCGTCCGTTCAGGTAACGGATTTCGACAATTTAAAATACATCGGCGACTATGCCTTCGCGGGGGCGTCCATCACCGTTCTTCCGATCTCGGAAAACACCGAATATATCGGCAAGGGGGCGTTCACGCAGTGCACGTCGCTGACGGATAAATCGCTTGTTTTGCCCGACGGCTTAAAATACCTCGGCGAATTTGCGTTCAGCAAGTGCGCGTTCACTTCGGTGAAACTGGGCAGCGGTCTTGAAGAAGCGGGCACAAGCGCGTTCTCTACGTGCGAGGATCTGGAAAGCGTGCAGCTCGGCTCTTCGCTGAAAATGCTTTCGGACGAAATGTTCGCGGCGTGCACCTCGCTCGAATCGATAGTAATTCCCGACAGCGTGGAAAGACTCGGCGTAGGCACCTTCTACGGATGCACCTCGCTCAAAAACGTAAAACTCTCGTCCGCTTTGACGGAGATAGCCGATTATGCCTTCGCGGGTACGGCCATACAGACGATCGAAGTTCCCGAAAGCGTAACGGCGGTGGGCGCGTATGCGTTCAACGTTTCCAAGATAGAGGAATTCGACTTTAAAAATATAGAAACGATAGGAGTGGCGGCCTTTACAAAGACCAGGCTGAAGAGCGTGGAATCCGACGCCGTGAAAACCGTAGGAAACGGCGCGTTCAACCTCTGCAGTTCGATCGTTTCGGTCGATCTGCCAAACGCCGTCAAAATAGGGCTTTCCGCTTTCGACGGCTGCAACGCGCTTGCGGAAGTCAACCTTCCGTCGGCTGCGGAGATAGGCGATAAGGCTTTCGCAGCCTGCACGTCGCTGACGTCGCTTTCGCTCGGCGCGGCCGAAACGATCGGCGACGAAGCGTTCATGAACGCGGCCACGCTTTCGTCGGTTTCCCTGCCCGTTGCGGAAACGCTCGGCAGAAACGCTTTCTCCGGCACGCAGATCAAAAAACTCGAACTGCCCGCTACGCTCACGAGCATTTCCGAACAGGCGTTTTCGGGCGCGGCAGGCCTCAGCGAAATCGAGGTGGCGGCGGAAAACCCCGTTTACCTCAGCGAAGACGGCGCAGTGTATTACAAGAACGAAGGCAACCTGTTCACCCTTATCGGCTATCCCGAAGGAAAGACCGATAAAAATTATTCGGTGAAAAAGCGCACCGTGAAGATCGGCGCTTACGCCTTTGCCGGCAACCGCTATCTCGAAGAAGTAACGCTTCCCGAACACGTGCAGATCATCGGCGCGGCGGCGTTCTACGAAATGCCCGCGCTCAAAAAACTGATCATCAATTCGGTTTCCGCGCCTATCCTCGAGTGCTATGCTTCGGAAAAGGAAGGCGGCGCGCTTTACGAATACAACAACTTCCCCAAGGCGATGGGAGATTCGATGGATATAACCATTCAGATACCGTCCAACAACGAGGGGTACGATAACTACATCTGGGAAAATTACGTGGGGCTGTATCTCTCGGCAACGGGCGAAGTGCAGGCGGCGCAGAACGCGCTCGACTTTATGGACCGCGCGGCGGCGCTGCCCGAAACGATCACCCTTGCAGACAGGGAAGAGATCGAAGATCTCGCCATGATCTACAACACCCTTTCCGCAGAACAGAAAGAGTTCGTGCAGGGCGGTTACGACGGGACGGACTATCAGAAACTGCTTGCCGCGGCGCAGGATAAGCTGGCCGCGCTCGACGCGGGAGAAACCGACCCCGAACCGTCGCCCGAACCGGATGGGAATAAGGACAAAGGGTGCAAATCGCATGCGGAGACGGGCGGTCTTGCCGTAGCGGTCATCGCGGTTCTCGCGGGAGCGGCGCTCTTCGTATCGAAACGTAAAACGGAGGAAAAATAACATGAAAAAAATCGCATTGATTTCGTGCTGTATCGTCGCGGCGCTCAGCCTCAGCGCTTTCGCCGCCTGCAGCAAGGGCGAAAAATATTCTCTCACGTTTTACACCAACGGCGGCACGGACATCGCCGCTTACGAACTGAAAAAAGGCGAAACCATTCCCGTGCCGGAGGCTCCCTCGAAAGATTATTTCACGTTTGAGGGCTGGTTTCAGGACAGCGGTCTGGAAGAGCCGTTCGTGCTGTTCGGCGAACCGATGCCCGCGCAGGACCTTTCGGCGTATGCCTCCTGGCTGCCCGACGAGAGCGTGAAGGTCAGTTACGACGCGCAGGGGGGCAGCGAAGTCGCTCCCAGCGTGGGCGTGATCGGCAGCGCGTTCGTGCAGCCTGCGGAACCCGTGCGCGAAGGCTATAAATTCGGCGGCTGGTATACGGACGCGGCGGGCGCAAATCCTTACGCCTTTACGGTGTTCCCCAAAGAAAACATCGTTTTATATGCAAAGTGGGTGAACGATCCCGCTTACGTTTACGTCACGTATAACGGCAACGGCAGGGAACTTGCCAAAGTCCCCGTCAAAAAAGGCGAAACCGTGCAGGAGGCCGCGCTTTTCGGCGAAGATATCGTAAATACAGGCTGGTACACCGACGAGGCGATGACGCAGGAGTTCGCATTCGGCGGCGCGGCGTCGGAAAACGTTGCGCTTTACACCTCGTATCAGACCGAAGGGCTGGCGGTGAAAAACGGCGTGGTTACGGGCTATGAGGGGACGTCGAAAAACGTGATCGTCCCCGCCGTGTCGCAGGGCAGAGCGGTAACGGAGATCGCGGAGCGGGCGTTTATCGGACAGGATATCGAAACGCTTGTTCTGCCCGACGGCATTGCCGCCGTCGGCAGGGAGGCGTTCTACGGCTGCGAGTATCTCGTGAGCGTCAACCTCGGCGTCAAGCTGAGAAGCATAGGCGAATACGCGTTTTACGGCAACACGCGCCTCAAAGAATACGGCGACATCACGTCGGTTACGGTCGTTCCCGAAGGCTTGTTCCTCGGCTGCGAAAAACTGCCGTCCGTCGTGCTTTCCGAAAGGGCGACCTCCGTCGGCGCGCAGGCGTTCGCGGATTGCCTGCGGATCACCGAAATGACGCTGCCCGCAGGCGTGAAAGAGGTCAGCGACAATTTGTTCAGCGGGTGCGCCGCGCTCGAACGCGTGGTTCTTCCCGCAGCTATGGAAACGCTCGGCAAGGGCGTGTTCAGCGGGTGCGTGAACTTAACCGAAGTCGCGCTTGACGGCGCGAATAAGACCTTTTCCACGCGGGACAGCAATTTGTACCGAGGCAACGAACTCGTGCTGTACGTATCGGGCGACAAGGCGGAAGAAAGTTTTCAAATCCCCGCGAACGTAGTTTCGGTCGCGGAAGGCGCGTTCGCAAACAACAAAAATCTGAAAGAAGTCGTCGTCCGCAGCGCGGACACCGCGGTGGAATGCGGCGCGTTCGCGGACATGCGCGCGCTGGAAGCGCTTACCGTTCCCTCGGTCGGCGACGGCGCGGAAAACGACTATCTCGCCTATCTGTTCGGCGCTCCGGCGCGCGAAACGGCGGGCGGCAGGAGCCTTTATATCCCCGAAACGCTGCAGTCGGTAACGATCGCGGGCGGCGCGGAAAAAGTGGGCGATTACGCCTTCTACGGCGCGCTCGGCCTGCGGGAGATCAAGGGACTTGCGGCCGTTTCGGAAGTCGGGGACTATGCGTTTGCGTACACGGCGCTCGAAACGTTTGAAGTGCCCGCCAACATGACGTCGTTCGGAGAGGGCGCGTTCGCGGGCTGCCATACGCTCAAAGAATACACCTTGGGCGAGTCGGCGCTTTATTCCGTCGTCGACGGCTGCCTTTACGACAAGGACGGCACTCGCCTCGTCAGCGTGCCTTCGGGCAAGACGGATATCGTGTTCGGGGAAGATCTGAAGAAAATAGAGAGTTATGCCTTTACGGGCAGCCTCGTTTCCGAAGTGGCCGTGCCCGAAACGGTGGAAAGCATCGGTTTCAACGCGTTCAACGGCTGCAATTATCTCGAAAAAATAACCGTTCCCTTTATCGGCGACGGCACGGATAAAAACTATCTGCCGTACATATTCGGCGCCTCGGTCAGCTACTCGACGGCGGAGGACGGCGGCTACGGGGATATCCGCATCATCAAATCCGACCGCCTGCCCGGCAACCTGAAAACGGTGGCCGTGAGCAAGCCTCTGGCAAAAGTGCCCGATTTCGCATTCTATGCCATGACGTCGCTGGAAAACGTCGAGCTGCAGCCCGGCGTGCAGGAATACGGCGCGTATTCGTTCAGCGTAACGGGCGTGAAGGAAATGACCTTTGAAGAGGGCGTGAAAATTATCGGGGATTATGCTTTTATGCAATGCATGTCCCTGACGTCCGTAACGTTCCCGTCCTCGCTGGAAAAAGCGGGCGAGGGCAGTTTCGCGCTCGATCTGAATTTGCAAAACATCGTATTCAGCGAAGGATTGAAAGAAATTCCCGAACTGATGTTCTACGCCTATACGGAAACAGATCCGAGCACGGGCAATTCCATCAACTCTTCGGCGCTTAACGGCACGATCGTCATTCCCGCGTCTGTGGAAACGATCGGCGAATTTGCCTTTTTCGGCGCAGGCGTCGCGTACGATTCCGCTGCGGGCGGTTACGTGCGCAACGCTGGGTTCGGCGTGGAATTCGCCGAAGGCAGCAAACTCAGAACGATCGGGCCGAGCGTGTTCACCTATTCGGGGCTGGAACGCATTTCCATACCCGCGACGGTGGAAACCATCGGTCTGCAGAGCTTTGCGGAAAACAACTATCTGAAAGAAGTGATCGTTGGCAGCGCGGAAGAGGGCAGCGCGCTCAAGCTGATAGACGAGATCGCGTTCGGCTGGAACGAAGTTTTGGAAAACGTAACCATCTACGCGCCGACGGCGCCGCAGATGAATTTAAAAGAATATCAGGCCTCCGCCACTTCGACAATATATCTCAACGCGTTTTATTTAAGCGAGGCCGTGAAAATTTACGTTCCCGCCGCGGCGTACGAAAGCTACCTGTCCGCGGAAAACTGGAGCGAACTGAAAGAGAACGTCGTTTCGCTGTAAGGAGGCCCGTTAAGTGAAAAAATTACTGACAGCTGTATGCATATTTGCGCTTTCGGTTTCCGCGCTCGGCCTTGCGGGCTGTTCCCAGCACCGCCTTATGCAGGACGATCTCGTCGGCATGGGGTACGAATACGAAGTGGTGTTCGACCTCGCGGGCGGCAAGGTGGGCGAACGCGAAACCAGCGTTCTGCAGGTCAAGCCGAATTCCTATCTGCCCAAGCCCGGCAGCACGCCGCTCATCGCGGCGCCCGTGCGCGAAGGGTATACGCTCAACGATTATTATCGCGGCGAAAAGGACGAAGACGGGCAGATCACCTACGGCGAACGGTGGGACTTCGGGAAAGACCGCGTAAATTCCGACCTGACGCTCTATGTGAAGTGGCTGAAAAATTATTCGCTCGTCGTGCATTACGGCGAGAACTTCTCGAAAGAAAAGGCGTTTTCCGTTTCCCAGACCTCCGAGGGCGAGCCGCTTCCCCTGACGAGCGTGAACCTCACCGAAGTAACGGTGATCGGGTTTTATCTGGATAAGGATAAAAAGGAGGAAATCGAGTTTCCGTATACGCCGCCGTGTTCGGAGGAAAACACGGAGGTTCACATCTATGCGGACACCATGGACGGCAACTGGAAGATCGTGAACTCTGCGGACGACTTCAACCTTTACGCCGCAACCAACGTCTATCTGACGGCGGACATCGATCTGGGAGGCAAAGAGATCACCATGCCCGACGTGTATACGGGCAAATTCAACGGCAACGGACATACCGTGAAGAACTTTAAGGTGAAGCGGGATCTGAAAGGCAAGTACGATACGTGCGCGGGCATATTCGGCGAACTCGGCAGCAGTGCGGAAATCTATAACGTGAAGTTCGAAAACGTAACGCTCGACGCAAGCCTGGCGAACCCCGTCGTTACCGATTATTACGCGGGCATGCTGGCGGGGCGCGCGCATGAAAACGTAAAACTGAAAGACGTTACCGTAACGGGCACGTTCAACTGTTCGGTCATTGCGGCGCATTTCGACAAGACGGAAGTCGGCGCATTTATCGGCGATCTTCCCGCCGCGGTGGACGTTTCCACCTGCGATTTTACGGGCGTAACCGTCAATAAGACGGAAATAGATTAATAAATCAAAGTGCAAAGGAGGCATTATGACAGGTAAAAAATGGCTGCGCACGCTTGCGGTCTGCGTCAGTGCGACGCTGCTTGCAAGCGCGACCTCCGCGATCTTCACGGGTTGCGGTAAAAAGATAAGCAACGAAAAAACTCCGCTTACGCTGAGTTCGGAACCGCTCGACGGGGTGTTCAACCCCTTCTTCTACACCGCGGGGCCGGACGGCGACGTGGTGGGGCAGACACAGCTCGGCATGCTGGCGAGCAACGTGAAGGGCGAAATGGTAGCGGGGGCGGATCAGCCTTCGGTGGCGCTCGATTTCAGCTACGTAACCACGGGCACGGAAAACGACGTCAATCCCGGCGCGGACGACGAATACGCGAACTATTACACCGACTACTATTTCGCGATCAAAAACGACGTCAAATTCAGCGACGGCACGCCGCTCACCATCAAGGACGTGCTCTTTAACCTCTATATGTATCTCGATCCCGCCTATACGGGTTCGAGCACGATGTATTCGGTAAACATCAAGGGGCTTGCCGCTTACAGAACGCAGACGCTCGACAAGGCGCAGCAGGAAGAATTCGAATCTTACTTCGATACAGAAGCCGAAACGCGCATCAACGCCATCTTAAGCTGGGCTAAGGACGAGAACAGCAGGTGGAACACGCTTTCGAGCTACGGCGAACATACCGAAGAGGATATCCTCAAGGCGCACGAGCTTTTCAAAGAAGAACTGCAATCCGACTGGAACAGCGCGCAGGAAAGCGTGAAGGACTACGAAAAGTATAATTTCACGCAGGGCTGGGAAGTTTTCCTCTACAATTACGGTTCGGCGGGCGGCATCACCGTTACCACGGAAAAGGACGGGCAGGGCAATACCTCCTATAAGGTGGATTATAACGGCACGGACAAGCTCGATCATTCCGAAAAGGCCATGATCGATTACATATACAACAACATGGTCGGAGAGGCGCAGAGCGCTTCCAAGGCGTATAAGGACAACATCTCCGCCATCGTATCTTACTATGCGACGGCGAACACGCTGCGCACCTACCTCGTTTCGCAGTCTATCACCGATTATTTCAAGGATAAGGAAAAGACCGTTACGACCATCAGCGGCATCACCGCGGAAAAACGCGATTCCCTTCCCGCGCAGAACGGGCAGAATAAACCGCTCGGCGGCGAATACGACGTTCTGCACATCCGCATCGACGGCGTAGACCCGAAGGCGATCTATAACTTCGGTTTCTCGGTCGCGCCCATGCACTATTATTCCTCCCATGCGGACGAATTTTCGCTGGAAGAGGGAAAGGAATACTTCGGCGTTGAATTCGGCGATTCCGACTTCATGACGGAGGTCAAGGGCATTCAGGTCCCCCTGGGCGCGGGCGCGTACAGGGCGAGTACGGAAAACGGCAGCAAAGCTACCGATAAAATCAACAAATCGGACTTCAATAACAACAACATAGTCTATTTTGAAAGCAACGAGAACTTTGTTCTCGGCGCGCCTAAGATCAAAAAACTGCGTTATAAGGTCATTTCCACCACGCTTTTATACGACGCGGTGAAAAACGGCGAAGTTCACTTCGCTATGCCCACGGCTACCAACGAAATGATCGTCAAGCTGGAGGGCGTGGATAAAAAGGCGCTCGATTACACCATCACCGAAAACCTCGGTTACGGCTATATCGGCGTGAACGCCACTTACGTGAACGAACTGCCCATCAGGCGCGCGATCATGCACGCCATGGATACTTCCCTGTGTCTGGACTATTACGGCGGCGGTCAGCTGGCCGAACTCATTTACCGCCCGATGTCCAAAACGCTCAAGGATTACTATCCTTCCGACATCACGGTGCCATATTACACATACGACGGAACGGGTGCGAAATCTCTTGAACTCGCACAGGAAGCAGGGTACAGCCTTAAAAACGGCGTTCTCACCAACGCCGCGGGCAAAAAGCTCTCGTTCACCTTCACCATCGCGGGCGATACGACCGATCACCCCGCCTACAAAGTTCTGAACAACGCGGCGAACGTTTTGAACAGCGTGGGCTTCGATATTAAAGTTACCACCGATTCCACCGCGCTTTCCAAGCTTTCCAACGGACAGCTGGCGGTCTGGGCGGCGGCATGGAGCTCTACGTCCGATCCCGATATGTATCAGGTCTACCATAAGGATTCCAACGCCACGAGTATCCTCAACTGGGGGTATTCGTACATCGAGCGCGAAGGCACTTCGGAAGAGAAAAACCTGCTCGACGAGCTCGCCGCGCTTATCGAAGACGGCAGAGCGACCGACGTCGTGGCGAAAAGACAGCCCATTTACAGGGAAGCGCTCGACGTGGTTATGGAGCTCGCCATAGAGCTGCCCACCTATCAGAGAAAGGATTTGTACGTATATCAGAACGGTATTTTCGATACGAGCACGTTCACCGAGGCCTCCGCTTACCAGAGTCCGCTTTCCGAGCTTTGGAATGTGAGTTTCGCCGCGAAATAACGAATGACGGCGCCCGCCGCATGCGGCGGGCGCGGAACCGTCCTCCGAACCGCGGGGGATCAGGGAGATTTTTATGGTAAAATATCTGATAAAGCGAATCTTGTATTCCGTCGTCATTTTGCTGTTCGTGTCGCTGATATTGTATCTGCTGATCCGCCTGCTGCCGATGGACTACGTTGAGAACACTTTTCTCTCGCAGTCCCTGCAGGGTACGGTCAGCAAGGAGGAACTGTACAGAATCAAAGAACTGTACGGTTTGGCGGACAGTTCTTTTCTGGGAATACTGAAAGGCTACTGGGGGTGGCTGACGTCGGCGCTTTCGGGCGATCTCGGCACGTCATTCCTCTACAATCAGCCCGTCGGCAAGGTCATACAGGAACACATGTGGATTTCCTTCGGCGTGGCTGTCGCGGCTTACATACTGCAGTTCGTTATCGCCATACCGCTCGGCATCAAGGCTGCTACCAACCAGTACGGAGCGGTGGATTACTCCACCACCGTTTTCGCCATGATCGGCATTTCGCTGCCCTCGTTCTTTCTCGCGATCCTGCTCATCAAGCTGTTCGCGATCGAACTCGGTTGGTTTCCCTCGCAGGGAATCCTCGACGCCACGGTGGACTGGTCGGGCAATCCGTTCGGCAAGTTCGTCAACCAGCTCTGGCACATCGTCCTGCCCATGATCACCATCACGGTCGTTTCCATCGGCAGCCTCATGCGCCACGCGCGCACGAACACGCTCGAGGTGCTCAACCAGGACTATATCCGCACGGCGCGCGCCAAAGGGCTTTCGGAAAAGACGGTCGTCTATAAGCACGTTTTCCGCAATACCATGGTGCCCATCGTTACCATGATGGCGGGGATTTTGCCCAGCCTGTTCGGCGGCATGATGATTTTGGAAGAAGTTTTCGCCCTCGACGGTATCGGCCAGATCGCCTATAAAGCGCTCAATATCGGCGATATACCCTTTATCATGGGATACAATATGTTTATCGCGATCCTTACGGTCATCGGAACGCTGCTTTCCGACATCACCTATATGATCGTAGACCCGCGTATCAAGATTTCTAAATAAGGAGGCGCAGAAAAATGGAAGAAAATAAAGAACTGAACACTGCGCCTCAGCAGGAAAACAACGCGCCGCAGGAAGAATCCATTGCCGACCGCGTGCGCATCATTTCGCCGACAAAACTGGTTATGAAGCGTTTTTTCCGCTCCAAGCTGTCGGTGATCGGCTTAGTGCTGTTTTTGTCGCTCTTTCTGTTTTCCTTCATCGGGCCTTTATTCGTAGGCTGGGCGGAAGAGGAAGTGGACATGTCGGGCGGACAGCCCGTTTACACCATCATTGAAGTTGAGCTTGTGGATCCCGAAGGCAATCCCTATTCGGTCTACACGGTGGAGGTGTTCTATCCGCAGACAAATATTCACGCCGCCGCCATGAGCAAGAGCACCGACCCGCAGACGGGCAGGGTGCGCGTGCACGTGCTCGGTACGGACGCGGAGGGACGGGATATCTTCGTCAGGCTGATGTACGGAGGGCGGCTTTCGCTCACGCTCAGTTTCTTCGTCGTGCTCATCTACACGTTTATCGGCGTGGTGCTCGGCGGTCTCGCGGGTTATTTCGGCAAATGGGTGGATATGATCATCATGCGTATCGTCGATATACTCAACTGTATTCCGTCTTTGCCTATCCTGCTCATTATCGGCGCGATATTAGACGGACTGAAAGTCGATAAATCGGTGCAGATCTATTACATGATGGGATTTCTGACGTTGCTCAGCTGGACGGGGGTCGCGCGGCTCGTGCGCGGACAGCTGCTGTTTTTGAGGGAACAGGAATACATAGTGGCGGCGGAAGCGCTCGGCATGGGGCCGATGCGCAAGATATTCCGTCACCTTATCCCCAACGTCATGCCGCAGCTTATCGTAAGCATGACGCTCGGCCTCGGCAGCATCATCCTTTACGAGGCGTCGCTCAGTTTCCTCGGCCTCGGCGTTCCCATCGAAATGGCCTCCTGGGGGCAGATGGTGCAGAGCGCGACCAAGAGCGTTGATATTCTCACGTATTATTTCAACGACTGGGGCCCTGCCGGTTTCATGATCATACTGGCCGTGCTGTCGTTCAACTTTGTCGGCGACGGACTCAGGGACGCGCTCGATCCCAAGATGAAGAGGTAGCCCCATGGAAAAGAAAAAGAAGATCACTTTGCGCCTGAAAGAATGGTACGAGCGCGTTACGCATAAAAACGATCCGCACTATATTTCGGGTAAGGAGGCGCGCCGTATCGCGCGCGAAAACATGCGCGTTACGCGCGAGTACGAACGCAAAAAGAAGAGAAAACACGTTCCCGAGCAGGAATATCTCACCGAGATGAAAAACAAGGACAATATCCTTGAAATCGAAAACCTGCACACTTATTTCTTTACGGACGCGGGCGTGGCAAAATCTGTCAACGGCGTTTCCTTCGAAGTGCCGAAAGGCTCGGTCGTCGGCGTGGTCGGCGAATCGGGCTGCGGCAAGTCCGTTACATCGCTTTCGGTGATGCAGCTGGTGCAGGCCCCGCAGGGGCAGATCGTGGAAGGTTCTATCCGTTTCTGCTCGCAGGATTACAAGCGCGATGAAGAAGGCCGTCCCGTTCCCGTTTGGGAATATGAGGAAAAGGACGGGCAGAAAGTCATAAAAAAAGAACCCGTGCTCGACAAAAAAGGCCGTCCCGTGCTCGAAAAGGACGGCACGCCGAAAATGAAAAACGTACAGGCGCTCGACGGCAACGGTTTCCCCGCGTTTGAAACGGAGGATAAGACTTTCGACATAGCGAAAATGCCTATGAACGAAATGCGGCGGATCCGCGGCAAGGAAATATCCATGATATTCCAGGAGCCGATGACCAGTCTGAACCCGCTCTTCACCATAGGCAACCAGCTCGACGAAGTGGTATTGCTGCACACGCCGGGGGCGGACAAGGCGCTTGCGAAAAAGCGTTCCGTAGAGATGCTGACGCTCGTGGGCATTGCGATGCCCGAAAACGTTTACACGCGTTACCCGCACGAACTTTCGGGCGGTATGCGCCAGCGCGTCATGATCGCCATGGCGCTGGCCTGCAACCCAAAGCTCATTATCGCGGACGAACCGACCACCGCGCTGGACGTTACCATTCAGGCGCAGGTGCTCGACCTGCTGAAAGAAATCAAGCAGAAGATCAACGGTTCCATCATGCTTATCACGCACGATCTGGGCGTCATTGCGGGCATGGCGGATTACGTGGTCGTCATGTACGCGGGGCGCGTCATCGAAAAGGGCACGGTGGAGGACATTTTCGACCGCCCGATGCACCCGTATACCGTCGGTCTGCAGAAGAGCAAACCCGTGCTCAACAAGGATATCGAATGGCTGTACAGCATAAAGGGACAGGTTCCGAATCCGATCGACATGCCCGACTACTGCTACTTTAAAGACCGCTGCGAACGCTGCAAGGAAGTATGCAACGGCAAATATCCCCCGCTCGTACAGGTCAGCCCCACGCACAGCGTGGCGTGCTATCTTTACGACGAGGCAAAGGAGGCCGCGAAATGACGCATAACATCGAAACGGTAGACACGCGCCCCGAAAATATCCTCGAAGTGAGGGATCTCAAAAAATACTTCCTCATCAATAAGGAATGGAAACTCAAAAAGGCGGCAGGCCCCGCGCCCGCGCTTCCCGAAACGGGGGACGCCGAACTCGGCCCGCAGGGCGGCATCGCCGCCGACGTGACGGAAGAGACCGCGGACAGGGCGGCGGAAACGGCGGAAATCCCCGCCGCGCCGAAAGCGAAACGAAAACTCGAACTTGAAAAGACCTACGTCAAGGCGGTGGACGGCGTTTCTTTCGACGTACCTTACGGCAAAACGCTGGGCGTGGTCGGCGAGTCGGGCTGCGGCAAGAGCACGATGGGTCGCACCATACTGCGCCTGCACGACGTTACCGCGGGTAAAGTCTTTTTCGAAGGAAGGGACATCACGGCCATGAAGAGCGCGGAGCTGAGAAAACTGCGACCGGAAATGCAGATCGTGTTTCAGGATCCGTACAGTTCTCTGCCGCCGCGCCTGCCCGTAGGCGAGATCATCGGCGAAGCCGTAAAGGTGCACAAGATCGTTCCCAAGAGCGAATACCGCGATTACGTAATCGAAATCATGCGCAAATGCGGCCTGCAGGACTTTTATTTCGACCGCTATCCGCACGAATTTTCCGGCGGACAGCGGCAGAGAATATGCATAGCGCGTTCGCTCGCGGTCAATCCGAAATTCGTCGTCTGCGACGAACCCGTGTCCGCGCTCGACGTGTCCATACAGGCGCAGATCGTCAATCTGCTCAAAAAACTGCAGATGGATATGAAGCTTACGTATCTCTTCATTTCGCACGATCTGAGCGTCGTGGAGCACATTTCCGACCGCGTAGGGGTGATGTATCTCGGCAACTTTGTTGAAATGGGTGATAAAAAGGACATATTTTCCAATCCGATGCACCCGTATACGCAGGCGCTGTTGTCCGCGGTGCCCGTGCCCGACCCGCATTATAAGGTAAAGCGCATCATTCTGCAGGGCGATATCCCGTCGCCCGCGAATCCGCCTAAGGGCTGCAAGTTCCATACGCGCTGTCCGCGCTGCATGGACGTATGCAAGGAGGTCGCGCCGAAATACAAGGATTACGGCAACGGCCATCTGTGCGCCTGCCATCTCTATTCACAGGAGTGATAGCATGAAGAGAAAGACAAAAACGCCCGATTACGACGACGGACGGACGATCGCGGAAATGAACGTTGAGGGAATGCCCTGGTACAATCCGACCAGGGATAAAAAGGTCAACGAGGAGGACAAGCCTACGAAAAAGGAACTCCGCGCCATGATGCGCGCGGGGTATCTGGCTTATCTTCCGCGCGTGCTCGCCACGCTCGCGGGATTCGGCCTTTGCGTTCTCCTCGCGTATTTATGGCTTAACGGCTGGTCGTTTTAACGATCCGCTTTCTTCCGCCCCGCGCATTTGCGGGGCGGCTTTTTTTAAGTTGACAACGGGCGGAATTTGTAATATAATCGAATTGCCCCAAAGGGCGAATAATTTTTTTCGGAGTATCGTTATGCTGGAAGATATCGTAAAGGAATGGCGGGAAAACGTCAAGGACGAAACGCTGTCGGCTGAACTCAAAGGGATTTTGACCGATAAAAAGGAACTCGAAGACAGATTTTACAAACATCTGGAATTCGGCACGGGCGGACTGCGCGGGATTCTCGGCGTGGGCACCAACTGTCTGAATATCTACACCATCGCGCGGGCCAGCCGCGGCGTGGCGGACTACATGCGGGCGCACGGCCTCAAAAAGATCGCCGTAAGCTACGACAGCCGCATCAATTCCGAACTCTTCGCGAAAACGGCGGCGGAAACGTTCGCCTCGCAGGGGATAGAAGTCGTCATCGTGAAAGAACTCATGCCGACGCCGTTTTTGTCCTTTCTGACGCGCGAGGAAAAATGCGACATGGGCGTTATGGTAACGGCCAGCCACAACCCCGCGAAATACAACGGCTACAAAGTATACAACGGCGAGGGCTGCCAGATCGTGGACGCGGCCGCCAAGGAAATATCCGGTTACATCTCGAAAGTACCTTATTTCCTCGCCGCGGAAAAGACCTTTGAAGAATATCTCGCGGCGGGAACGATAACCCTGTGTGCGGACGCGGTGGAGGAAAAGTATCTCGCGGGCGTGAAAAATATCGTAAAAGCCGACGTAAAGGGGCTGAAACTCACGTATTCCGCGCTCAACGGCACGGGATACCGCATCATTCCCAAACTTCTGCGGGAGGAGGGCGTCGAGGAGCTGACGCTCGTGCGGGAGCAATGCGCGCCGGACGGCAATTTCCCCACCTGCCCCTATCCAAACCCCGAAAAGAGCGAGGCGCTCGCGCTGGGACTGAAAACGGCTGAAGAAAACGGCAGCGATCTGCTGCTCGCCACCGATCCCGACGCGGACAGGGTGGGCATAGCCGTGCGCGACAACGGCGGATATAAGCTGCTCACGGGCAACGAAGTGGGCGTTCTTCTGACCGATTTCCTGCTGGAAAAGGCGCGCCGCGCGGGGAAAGACACCTCAAAATACGTTATCGTAAAGACAATCGTTACCACGAAGATGGCGGACGCCGTGGCAAAAAAATACGGCGCTTCCGTAATCAACGTGCTTACGGGCTTCAAATATATCGGAGAACAGATCGGACTGCTCGAAAAGAAGGGCGAGGCGGACAGATTTTTGCTCGGTTTCGAGGAGAGCTACGGCTACCTTCTCGGCACGCAGGTTCGCGATAAGGACGCCGTGGTGGCGGCGCTCGCCATCGCGGGTATGGCGAACGAATATAAAAAGCAGGGCAAGACGCTGGTCGCCCGTTTGAACGAGCTGTACGCGGAATACGGCCGTTACGCGCATAAGCTCTTCACCTACGAGTTCGCGGGCGCGGAGGGCAGCGGAAAGATCAGAAAGCTCATGCAGGAACTGCGCGACAGCGCTCCCGCGGAGATCGGCGGTTCGGAAGTGGTGAAAGTTACCGACTATCTGGACAGCGGAAAGACGGGGCTTCCGAAGTCCAACGTGCTTTCCTTCGATCTTGCGGACGGCAGCGGCGTGGTGATGCGTCCTTCGGGCACCGAACCGCTCGTAAAAATTTACGCCACGGTTTGCGGAGGAAAGGACGCGGCGGAGAAATTCGCCGCCGTGGAAAGTTTTGTGAAATCGCGGTTATGAAAGCCGCGCTCGACGAAAAAACGCGCGAAAGATACGGCAAGATCGGTTCGCTGGTCGGCATCTGCTGCAACGTGGCGCTGGCCGCGGGCAAGATAGCCGCGGGGGCGGCGTTCGGCGCGGTTTCCGTGTTGGCCGACGGACTGAACAACCTTTCGGACTGCGGCAGCGGCGCCGTTTCCTTTATCTCTTTCAAGATGGCGGCGAAACCCGCCGACAAGGAACACCCGTTCGGGCATCAGCGGATAGAGTACGTCGCCTCGATGATCGTGGCCTTTCTCATTTTAGTGATCGCTTTCGAACTGGGGCGGGAGTCGGTTGGCAAGATCATATCGCCCGCGGGGGCGGAATTTTCCTATCTCGTGCTGGGCGTGCTCGTCCTGTCGATCGTCGTCAAGCTCGGTATGTTTCTCTATATGCGCGCGCTTTCCAAAAAACTCGGTTCCGACGTGCTGAACGCCGTTTCGAAAGACAGTCTTTCGGACTGCGCGGCGACCGCGGCGGTGCTCGTTTCGCTGGTCATAAGCAGGTTTACGGGCGTCGATCTCGACGGTTACGCGGGTTTGCTCGTCGCTCTTTTCGTCGCGTGGACGGGCGTGGGGATATTGAAAAGCACCATGTCCAAGCTCATCGGGCAGGCGCCCGATCCCGAAATCGTGGAAAAGATAAAGAGCCGCATCCTCGCGCACGAGGGCGTGCTCGGCGTGCATGACGTCAGCGTGTACAGCTACGGGCCGAACAAATACTTCGCCAGCGCGCACATCGAACTGGATGCTTCCGTAGACGTGCTTGCCTCACACGAGATCGTGGACGAGATCGAGCGGGAATTCGCGCGGGAAACGGGCATTTCGCTTACCGGGCACCTCGATCCCATAGTGGTGGACGATCCCGCGGTGGACGAGATGCGCGCCCGCGTGGAGGAACTTGTAAAGAATATCGACGGCCGTTTCGGCGTGCACGATTTCCGCATGGTCGCGGGGCCGAACAAGACCAACCTCATTTTCGAAGTGGCCATACCGTTCGACGACAAACTGGACGAAACCGAAGTCGCGGGCAGGATCGCGGAAAAAATATCCGCAATGGAGGACGGGCGTTATGCTCCCGTCGTCTACGTGGAAAAACAATGACGTTTTCCGTTGGGCGCAGAAAGGCGCCGCCTTACGCGCGTTTCTGCGGAAAGCGGAGGGCATTTTATCAAAACGCGGGGGCGCGAAACCGCCGCGCTGCGCCCAAACGACGAAAACCGCCGCACGGCGGTTTTTTATTTGCCTTACACAGTACGATTCTACTCCCGGTAGAGTGCGTTTTTCGTCCGTAGAGAAAAATTTATCCATTCTACTTGAAAAGGTACAAGCGTATAGTGAAAAAAACGCCTTGTAGATTGATTTTTGCCCCTTTCCGGCATAAAATGGGATTAAAATCAGTAAAAATTACAACGAGGTGTTTTATATGAAGAACTTTGTGCTCTGCTGCGGTTCCACCGCGGATCTTTCCGCCGGACGTCTGCGCGAAAGGGATATCGAATATATTCCCTTTCATTATTTTATGGACGGCGTGGAACATGTGGACGATCTCGGACAAAGCATGCCCTACGACGAATTTTACGCGGCGATGACGCGCGGCGTCGTTACCAAGACTTCGCAGATCAACGCGGACGAATACGAAACGTTTTTCGAACCGTGGCTCAAAGAGGGGCGGGACATATTGTACGTGGCGCTCTCTTCTGGGATTTCGGGCGCGTACAATTCCTCGCTCATCGCGAAAAAGACCTTGCAGGCGAAGTACCCCGAACGCAAGATATTCATGATCGATTCGCTCGGCGCGTCCTCCGGTTACGGCCTGCTGATGGAAGCGCTCGCCGATCTCCGCGACGAGGGGAAACCGATCGAGGAGGTTGCGGCGTGGGCGGACGAACACAAGCTTAACGTGCACCATTGGTTTTTCTCGACCGATCTCACGTTTTACGTGCGCGGGGGGAGAATTTCCAAGGCCGCGGGTTGGTTCGGCACGATTTTCAACATCTGTCCCCTGCTCAATATGGACGACAAGGGCAAGCTCATTCCCCGCAAAAAGGTGCGCACGAAGAACAAAGTCGTCCGCGAGATCGTGAACGCGATGGAAGCCACGGCGGATAACGGCACCGCTTACGACGGTCGGTGCTACATCTCGCACGCCGCCTGCATGGCGGACGCGCTCGCCGTAAAGGAGCTTGCGGAGGAGCGGTTTCCCGCGCTCAAGGGCAAGGTCCGCATCTTCGATATAGGCACCACGATCGGTTCGCATACCGGCCCCGGTACGGTCGCGCTTTTCTTTTTCGGCAAAAAGAGGGAAGAATAAACGTTTCTGCCGCCGCGGAAAAACTTTTCCGCGGCGCTTTTATTTTAAAAACTTAACCACTCCTTATATAAAGTATAATCACAACGATTTTCCGATCGCTTGCCCTCCGCGCGCGGTAGGATTATAATAAAAAGGTAAAAAATCAAGGAGAAAAGGGTATGGCAAAATACGTATTCGTAACGGGCGGCGTCGTTTCGGGGCTGGGCAAAGGCATCACCGCGGCGAGCCTCGGGAGGCTTTTGAAAGCGCGCGGGCTGAAGGTCGCCGCGCAGAAACTCGACCCGTATATCAACATCGATCCCGGCACCATGAGCCCCTATCAGCACGGGGAAGTTTTCGTGACGGAGGACGGCGCGGAAACCGACCTCGATCTCGGACATTACGAACGTTTTATAGACGAAAACCTCAATAAGTTTTCCAACCTTACCACGGGCAAAGTCTATTGGAACGTGCTCAACAAGGAGCGAAACGGCGAATACCTCGGCCAGACGGTGCAGGTCATTCCGCATATTACGGGAGAGATCAAGTCCTTTATCTACAATGTCGGAAAAACGTCGGGTGCGGACGTGGTTATAACGGAGATCGGCGGAACGACGGGCGACATCGAAAGCCAGCCCTTTATCGAGGCGATACGGCAGGTATCCTTGGAGACCGGGCGGCATAACTGCTGTTTCATTCACGTTACGCTTGTGCCTTATATAGCGGGATCGTGCGAATTTAAGACGAAACCCACCCAGCATTCCGTCAGGGAATTGCAGGGCATGGGCATCGCGCCCGACGTAATCGTCGCGCGCACGGACACGCCTCTGCCCGCCGACGTCAGGGAAAAGATCGCGATGTTCTGCAACGTGAAAACGGATAACGTGATAGAAAATCTCACTCTCCCCACGCTGTACGAAGCGCCCGTCATGCTGGAAAAGCAGAAGTTTTCCGCACGGGTGTGCGAAGCGCTGAGCCTGAAAGCGAAACGCGCGGATCTTTCCGACTGGAAAGCCATGCTCGCCCGCGTAAAGGCGAGGAAAGGGCGCGTGAGGATCGCGCTATGCGGAAAATACGTCCGCCTGCACGACGCCTATTTATCCGTAGCGGAGGCTCTCACGCACGCGGGATACGAAAACGGCGTATACGTGGATATCGATTGGGTGGACAGCGAAACGGTTGCGGAGGAAAACGCCGCGGAAATTTTCGGCGGTGCGGACGGTATTCTCGTGCCCGGCGGTTTCGGCAATCGCGGCATAGAGGGCAAACTGCAGGCGGCGCGCTACGCCCGCGAAAACGGCGTGCCGTACCTCGGCATCTGCCTCGGCATGCAGACCGCAGTCATCGAGTACGCGCGCGACGTTTTGGGGTACGCCGACGCGAATTCTTCCGAATTCGATCCGCAAAGCGGGCATGCGGTCATCGACCTCATGCCCGACCAGCTGGGCGTGAAGATGGGCGGCACCATGCGGCTGGGGGCCTATCCCTGCATTATAAAAGAGGGAACGCGCCTTGCGGAAATTTATAAAAGCGGGCTCGTATCCGAGCGCCACCGCCACAGATTCGAGTTCAACAACGATTTCAGACAGGCGCTTTCGGATGGCGGGCTGACAATATGCGGCGTTTCGCCCGACGGAAGGCTGGTTGAGGCGGTGGAGATAACCCCGCACCCCTTTTTCATAGGCGTGCAGTTTCACCCGGAATTCAAATCCCGTCCCAACGCGGCGCATCCGCTCTTTTCCGCCTTCGTAAGCGCGGCAGTAAAAAAATTAGGATGAGCGAAAATCGATTGCCTCGATCGGTCCTTACGCGAAACTTTTTTGTACGGAGCCGACTTTATTCCGCGCGAAACGTTGACTAATCCTTACGAAAGGATTATACTTGTTTTTAAATAAAAAAAGAGGTGGAAGATGTTATTTAAAGACAACGAAAAGATCCTTTTCACGGGCGATTCGGTAACGGACGCGGGCAGGGCGCGCCCCGTCGGCATGAATGCGGGGCTGGGCAACGCGTATGTCGCCGTTGTGAACAACATGCTGAACGCGTTTTATCCCGAACTGCGCCTGCCCGTCTATAATACGGGCGTTTCGGGCAATACTTCGCGCGACCTCGCGGCGCGTTTCGACAGCGACGTGCTGGCGCTCGAACCCGATACCGCGGTCATCTGCATCGGATTCAACGACGTGTGGCGGCAGTACGATTATCCCGCGTACAGGGAAACGCACGTTTATATCGACGAGTACGAAAGGAACCTGGAAGAAATGGTCGGCAAAGCGTTGAAGGCGGGCATCAGAGTAATCCTGATGACGCCTTACTACATAGAACCGAACAGAGAGGACTGGATGAGAAAGAGCATGGACGAGTACGGGGCTGCGGTCAAAAAAATCGCGGAAAGACACGGCCTAATGTGCATAGACCTGCAAAAGCCTTTCGACGAATTTCTCAAATACCGCTACTCCGCGTCCGTCGTCTGGGACAGGGTGCATCCCAACAATATCGGCAGCATGCTGATCGCCCGCGAGTTTTTAAAAGCGGTGGGATTCGACCGATTTAACTGAAAACGCAAAAAGGAAACCTGAAAACGGTTTCCTTTTTTATGTTTCTCTGCCGACCAGATAATCGAGCGTACAATAGAAATAATCGGCAAGCTCGATAAGATTTTCCACGGTAGGCACTCTGCGTCCGTAATACCAGTCGTCTATACATCGTTCGGCGATATGCGTATCCTTGTTCAGGCGGTATCGCGTGCAGTTGTTTTCCTGCAGCACTTCCTTGAACCTTTCCGAAAAATCGGGACAGGACAGAAACTTCGTTTTGTAACTGTCGTCCGTGCGGCCGAAAAGGTAATCGAGCGAGCAGGCGAAGAGGTCCGCGAGCTTCAGCGCGTTGAAAAGGTTGGGCAGACTGGCTTTTCTCAGATAACGCCGTATGCCCGATACGTCAATATTTGTCCTGCCGGCTACGTCGTAAGAAGATAATCCGCATTCAAACATCATCTCTTCCAGCCTTTCGCCAAAAGTCGACAAAATATCCATAATTCTTACACCTCATCGACATTATTATGTGATATTTTTAAAGAAAATATTACTTACGGGTACCCGTACAGGGTACCAAATAAAAGGGAGGGTGTAAGTATGGACGTTGAAAGTTTGTTGATTTATGTAAAAATGGTGCTGGGCGAGGAAATCATAGGCCAGATCGATCTGCACGGGGACTCTTTGTTCCTCACGTTCGCGGACGGAAGCAAAAGAGTGATCACCGTGGAGTAAAAGGGTTTACAACGGCGGCGGATTCTGCTATAATCGACGTATGATAAAAATTTTATTCGTATGCCACGGCAACATCTGCCGTTCGCCCATGGCGGAATTTTATATGCGCGATTACGTGAATAAGCGCGGACGCGGCGGGGATTATGAAATCGCTTCCGCCGCTACGAGCAATGAGGAAATCGGCAATCCCGTGCATTGCGGCACGAAAAAAAAGCTCGCCGAGCTGGGGATTTCCGCAGCGGGCAAGCGTGCGCGGCGGCTGACGGCGGCCGACGGGGAATATTACGATTATATCGTGGGAATGGACGGCCGGAACGTCCGCGATATTTTGCGGATCGTCGGCGGGCACGGGGAAAAAGTTTTCCGCCTGCTCGACGTTTCGGGCGAAAGACGGGACGTGGCGGATCCCTGGTATACGGGCGATTTCGACGCGACGCTGCGCGATGTAAAGATCGGGTGCGAAGCTCTTTTCAAACTGACGGAAAACAAAGAGTAAACGGTGCGGGAGCAGTATTGTTCCGTTAGAGAAACCGTTTCAAGAAAAAACAGACTTCGTTGCGGAGTCTGTTTTTATATAGGAACGTATAGGCTTTTAACGATTTGATTTTTAATGATTTTTTTGTTATAATGCAATCGACTGAAAATAAGGATTATCAGAGGAAATCGATGGAAAAATATGTAATCAACCCTTGCGGCGGCATAAAAATAGAAGTAAACCGGGGGCAGACGATCGAAATTATCGATTTTGACGGCGGGCAGGTCGTCGACTTTTTTGCGGAAGTCAAAAACAGACGGGACGAATTTGTTTCCCCGGGGGTAACGATCGATTGCAATGAATCGCTGCGCTTGAACGTGGGGGATGTCATCTATTCCAACAAATATACCCCGATGTTTAAGGTGTTGCATGACGACGTAAAGGAGCATGATTTGTTACATCCTTGTTGCAGGACCGAAATGTATGACTTTTTCTATCGCAACGGCAAAGGTCATCCGAATTGCCTTGATAATATCAACGGGGCGCTCGGAACTTCGCATCCGATCATCTGCCCGATCAATCTGTTTATGCATACAGAAATCCGCGCCGACGGCAGCATTGAAGTTTGCAAACCGTTGTCAAAGGCAAAAGACAAAATCGTTCTCGAAGCTTTGACGGACGTAACGCTCGGTATAGCCGCCTGCAGCGTTTCGGAAAGCGCTTGCAACGGGGGAAAGTGTACGGCGGTCGGAATATCCGTCGACGGATAAATTCGTTTGGCGAGTTGACTTGCCGCTCGCGTTTTTGTAAAACAAAAAGTAAAGGATAGCGAAAATTTTCGCTATCCTTTTTAGTTATATGAAAAACGAAAGCGCGCGCATTTTTACGCGGCGCTTGCTTTGCAGGCCGAATTTACTTGTGCGCATGCGTTAAGTCGTTGTCGTTTCTGAAACATTTCAGCACCCTGTACGTTACGATAAAGGAAATGCCGAGAGAGATGAAGTCTGCGACGGTCTGCGCCCAGATCAGTCCGTTTATGCCGAACAGCGCGGCGGCAACGAACAGAACGGGTATGAGGATATATCCCTGCCGCGAAAGGGCGAGCAGGGAGGCGCGCAGCGACTTGCCGATGGTCTGCAGCATCATGTTGCTTATGATGACGTGCGACATGAAGGAAAAGCTGATGAGCTGGGCGCGCAGCATGCGCGTACCTACGTCTATAACCTCGGCGTCGTTTCTCTGGAACTGACGGATAAGCCAGGGCGCGGCGAAATACGCCGCGACGGACAATACGAGCAGAAAGGCAAAACAGACTTTTACGCAAAACCAAAACGAATCGTACACCCTGCGGTATTTTTTCGCTCCGTAAGAATAGCCGCACACGGGCTGAAAACCCTGCCCGAACCCGATCAGGGCGGCGGAGGCGAAGGACGTTATCTTGGATACGATGGAAACGGCGGCGATGGCAGCGTCGTTGCCGTAGATGCCGGCCACGGCGTTGAAACAGATCGTGGCCGCGCTGGTTATGCCCTGCCTGCAGAGGGATGGCACGCCGCCTTTCATGATGGACAGTGCGTACGATCTTTTGAACACCACGCTTCGCGGGCGCAGTTTTATGCAGTCGCTTTTTTCGAGGGCGATAAACAATACGATAAAACTCACCGCCTGCGAGATCACGGTGGCGGCCGCCGCGCCCGTTACGCCCATGTCGAAAGTGAAGATGAAAAGCGGGTCGAGCGCGACGTTTAGCACGCCGCCCGCGGCGATGCCGAACATTGAATAGTAGGCGTTGCCCTGAAAGCGCATCTGGTTGTTCATGACGATGGCGCCCGTCATCACCGGCGCGCCGAAGAGGATCACGCGCATATATTCTTCGGCGTACGGGCGTATGGTCGGCGTTGCGCCGAGCAGCCCGACGAGCGGTTTCATAAAAATCAGCCCCGCCGCCATCAGCACGAGGGAAAAGGCCAGCGCGTAGAAAAATCCCGTGGAAGCCATGTTTTTTGCGCTCGTTTCGTCGCCCTCGCCCAGTTTGCGTGAGATGAAATTTCCCGAACCGTGCCCGAAAAAGTAGCCGAACGCCTGAATGAGCGTCATCACGGGCAGAATGACGCCGACCGCGCCCGTCGCGCTGGTATTCTGCATCTGCCCGACGAAAAAGGTATCCGCCATATTGTAAAAGGTGGATATCAGCATGCTGACTATGGACGGTACGGCGAGCTTGACGATAAGCGGCCTTATAGGGCTCGTGGTGAGCCGTTCCGTTTTATTTTCCTGTTCTTTTGCTCGTTTCACTGATCGCTGCCTCGCTTTCTCCCGATAAAGTATAGCAAAGTATGAAGAGAAACGCAAATCATTGCCCTTCCCATAAAACAATTTATGTTTGTTTTTTCGTTTTCGCGCCGAAAAGTCAATCGGGAGAATAGGAAAGGTCAAGATATGCCGCACAGCGGCGTTCGCTCTTTACGGTATGGGGTTTTGTCGTTCCCGAAAACGCAAAATAAGCGAATTTATGTTCGTTTGCGGCGGCCGGGGATTTTTGCCGTATTTTGTCGGAAAAAGAGGCGGAAATCTTTACGGAAGTCATAAAACGGGGGGCGGGCGCGTAAGTTGATACGGGGGAGTTATCCACAGCGGCATTCTCAAAAACGCACCGGCATGTGGATAACTCCCCGATTTTGAAAAAGTTATCCACAATTTCGGGAGGTCAATCGGTGTACGTAGTAAAAGGTAAAAATATCATCATCGCGGCCGTGCTGGCGCTGGCGTGCGTGGCCGCCGCGGTATGTATCGGCGCGATGAACAAGGGAGGCGGACAGGTGTCCGCTTCGGAAATCAAGGTCGTGATCGACGCGGGGCACGGCGGCGTTGACGGCGGCGTTACGGGCGTAAAGACGGGCGTGAAGGAAAGCGAACTCAATCTCGCGGTGGCGCGCAAACTGGCGAAACACTTCAACAACGCGGGCATCGACACCGTGCTCACCCGCGACAGCGACGCGGGATTGTACGGCACGGCGACGGGCAATCTGAAACGCAAGGATATGGAAGCCCGCCGCGACATCATTTTAAAGGAAAAGCCCACGCTCGTCATATCCGTGCATATGAACAAGTATTCGGTATCCACGCGGCGGGGCGCGCAGGTGTTTTTCGACGAAAACAGCGAATACGGCAAACTGCTCGCAGACTGCGTGCAGGAAAGTTTCAACGCCATGGAGGAGGCCGTGCGGGAGAGTTCCGCGCTCAAGGGGGATTACTACATCCTCAATTCCCACCCGTATCCCGCCTGCATCGCCGAATGCGGCTTCTTGTCCAACCCAGAGGACGAGGCTTTGCTCATCACCTCCGAATATCAGGAAAAGATAGCCTACGCCATTTTCAAGGGGACGATAGATTATCTGACGGAAACGACTTCCTATGCGCAGAATTTCGGGCACGGAGAATACGTGTAAACGGTCATAAAGCGCTTGCAATCCGCGGAAAACGCCGTATACTGTAAGCAAGCGTGGGAAGGCGCGGAGGTAAAAATGGATACGGGAGAAATCATTTCGCTCGCCGCTCTAATCGTTTCGGCGGCGGTGGGCGTAACGGGACTGATCGTGTTTTTCAGAAATCTCGGCAAAGACGCGGCGGATCAGGGCGGCGCGCGCGCCAAGATAGAAAGCAAGATCGATTTCATCAAGATACAGACCGAACTGATCAGCGCGAAGAGCAACGCGATTTCGGAAAAGCTGGACGACCAGAACGCGCGGCTGATCGTGGTGGAACAAAAGGTGGAGGCGGCGGAACTGTGCCGCCTGCCCGAAAAGCTCGCGCGGCTGGAGGAGGGACTCAAGTCGGCGCACCGCAGGATCGGCGAACTCGCGGAAGCGCGCGGTCAGAAAGATGACTGCGGATGAACGGCCGCCCGCCCCGTTTCGGGGCGGGCGGGTTTTCGTTTGACGGAAAAAGCCGTTTATGCTAAAATAAAGCCATGAAAACGGCTGAATTGAAGACGGAAGATTTTAAATTGAAAATAGACTTCGACGAAAGGCGTTTCGTAACGATTGCGATCGCCGCGTCCGCTTACGGCGGTACGGTGGGATTTTACTTTTCCGCAGAGGAAATGCGGGAATTTGCCCGCGGCTTTGCGGAAATGTACCGTACTCTGGAAGAGGGGCGCCTCGAAATACGGGAATACTACGGCGCGGAATCGGTGCTCTCGTTCGAACTCGGTTCCCGAGGGCATTTTACGGTATCGGGAACGTTCAGAACGGCGAAAAGCACGCTGGAATTTACGGAAAGGGCGGAGCAATCCTATTTCTCTTCTTTCGCAAAACAGCTGAGTTTATTTTAAAGGCGCGCACATTTTTGCCCGCCCTCGAATTGTATGTAATAGCGGCTGTCCGGAGCGGCCCGCTTTTCCGCGGGCGGCAAGGGCGGCAAAATAAGGCTTTTCAGATCGGAAAAGCTTATATTTTTTGCCCGAAAGTGTCTTAAATTATAAAAAAATAATTCTTTTATACAAAAACATTTGACAAAAACGGGCGGCGCGGATAAAATAGACAAAGTAAGTCCGCCGTTCGGCGGTCGGCCTTATCCGCTTTCCGCAAATCAGGCGCGGAGCGGTTCGGGCAGTAAAACAGAAGGAGGCAATATGAGCGAACGGGAAAAACGGGAAGACCGCGTGGCGCGGCTCAGGGCCGCGGGCGTGGAGATTCCCGACGGAAACAGCGTATACATAGGCGAAGAAGTCGTCGTGGAGGCGGGGGCGGTGATCTGGCCGAACAACCACGTTTACGGCAGAAGCCATATCGCCGCGGGCGCGGTGCTCGAACCGAACAACGTGATCTTCGACAGCGAGATCGGCGCGGGCAGCACCGTGCTTTCGAGCGTGCTGCGGGGCGCGAAAGTGGGCAGTAACGTCAGCGTGGGGCCGAACGCCTATCTGCGGGAAAAGAGCGTGATCGGCGATAACTGCCGCGTGGGCGATTTCGTCGAGATCAAAAACGCCGCCGTCGGCGCGGGCACCAAGATTTCGCATCTGACCTATATCGGCGACGCCGACGTGGGGAAAAACTGCAATTTCGGCTGCGGGGTGGTGTTCGCCAACTACGACGGCAAGCGCAAATACCGCACGACGGTGGGCGACGATTGCTTTATCGGCAGCAACTGCAATCTCGTCGCGCCCGTTACGGTGGAGAGCGGCGCCTTTATCGCCGCAGGCACGACGGTTACGAAGACGGTTAAGGGCGAAACCTTCGTAATAGGCCGCGCGCGGCAGGAAGAGAGCGAAACGCTGAAAAAACGCTACATACCGTGGCGGGAAAAAGGAGGAAAACATGCGTAATTATTTCGGTACGGACGGTATCCGCGGCATAGCCAACGAATTTTTGTCGGGCGATCTGGCTTTTCGGTGCGGCAACGCGCTCGCGCAGCTCAGGCCGCGTCCGCTCATCGTCGTCGGGCGGGACATGTGGGGCAGAAAATACGTCCTCACCGGAACCACTTTTACCTTTCTATTATATACCTTTCCGCCG
>ERZ1106932.78-NODE-78-length-39164-cov-147.998057_pt1 | contig 39164 bp, 34 predicted proteins | sample MGYA00403665_ERZ1106932 | MGnify/ENA primary metagenome ERZ1106932 (study PRJEB35170, sample SAMEA104062448) | human gut metagenome | biome: human gut; feature: human-associated habitat; material: faeces | place: Denmark | collected 2012-08-24 ... | reverse complement strand
CGCGGCAAGCGCATGATCGGCATCGTCAACAACCGCCGTCTGATCCGCGCGCTCGGCGATGTGCTCCGCGCGGGCGGCAGTGCGGACGAATTTCTGAGCGCGACGAGCGTCGGGGACATCCTCTCGGAAGAGGACCTCTTCGTCTATTATAAATACCTCGGCAAAAAGGACACCCTGCAGGCGGTGCTGGACGCGTTCGAAGAGAACCGCAAACTGCTCGCCGTCGCGGTCAGCGAAAACGGAAGGGCGGGCGAGCGCATCCTCGATTTCATCACGGCGGCGGATCTGGTGAAGATCGCGCGCATGATGGAGGATTACGACTGAACTTTCAAGAATTTGCAAAGGCGTGCAAAATCGCTTTACAAAACGCGCGCGACTTGCTAAAATAGAACAAGACAGAAATAGTGTGGCGACGACAGAGGACGCGCCGCGCACGGGAGCAGACGAAAAGCGAGCCGCAGAGGGTGAAAGGCGGCGTCCGGTCCGTGCGAAGGTATCACCTCTCAGCCCGCGGGGCGAACTCTTTTGAAAGTAGCTTCGCGCGCGGTTCCTCCTACCGCGTTGACAAAAGGGGCGTATGTCAGTATGTTTTGGTGGGTCCCTTTTGTTTTCCGAAAACAAGAGGGGCTTTTTTTGAATCGCAAAGGAGAGTCAGCATGGACAAGAAAGAGAAGAAACTGTATTCCAAAGTGGACACGGCGATGGATTTCGTCGGGCGCGAAAAGGAAGTCATCGATTTCTGGAAAAAGGAAAACGTCTTCCGCGACAGCGTCACCGAGCGCGAGGGCGTCTATGCGGGCGGCGATGCCGTAACGGGCGCGGCGACCGTGATCCTGGCGATGGGCGCGGGTAAGACGGCCGCAGAGGCGATCGACGAGTATATTTCATCCAAACAATAACGCCGCGCATCTGTTTCAAAAACAGCGTCATAATGAAAAGAGGGGGTCGCCCGTTTGGGCGACCCCCTGATTTTTTACAGCGCTTCGAAAAGGGAAGGCGCTTTTTCTTCACCGCTCGATCAGATCCGCAAGATTTCCCGACTGGATGTCCGGGATGCGCCTGAGGATTTCTTCGGGCGGAAGATCCCACCATTTCAGCGCTGAAAGCGTGGCGATCGTCTCCTCCGAAAAGCGTTTGCGGATGGGTTTTGCGGGAACGCCGCCCACAACGGTATAGGGCGGAACGTCCTTTGTGACGACGGCGCGCGCGCCGACGATCGCACCGTCTCCGACGGTAACGCCCGCAAGGATCACCGCCTCAAAGCCGATCCATACGTCGTTGCCGATCACGATGTCTCCCTTGTTGTCCCACGCCCTGTCTGCCCGCAACCCGTGGTCCCACTCGTCATAAAAAATGGGAAAAGGATAGGTCGAAAGCGAGCGCATCGTATGGTTCGCGCTGTTGAATAAAAACTTTGCCCCGCAGGCGATCGAACAAAATTTTCCGATCTTCAGTTGGTCGCCGTTGATGGGGTAATGATACAGCACGTTGTTCTTTTCAAAGTCTTTCGGATCGTTTATGAAATCGTTATAGAAGGTGAAGTCTCCTGCCTCGATGTTCGGGCTTTTGATTACGTTTTTCAGATATACGATCGTTTTGTCCCCTTCGCGGGGATATATTTTTTTGCTGTCCGGAACAGCCATATTTTTCATCTCCTTATAAATTTATTTCAGCAAGACTGTTCCGGCAAATACAATGCAGCGTTTCACCGCGTTTTCCTCCTTTGCAAATTTATAAATTGTCAATGATCTCTTGTACGTCCGCAAAAAAGCGGGACAGGTGCCAGCCGTCCGCAACGGCGTGGTGGATGTTCATGCTGAGAGGCAACAAGGTTTTGCCGCCGGACATTTCGTATTTGCCCCAGGTGACGACGGGCGCAAGATATTTGCCCTCGTCGAATACGTGTATGTCAAAACTTCTGTAACGTACCCAAGGCAGACAGGATACGTCGAACGTGTTTCGGGGAACGTCCGTCAGGTCAAAACCCCGCAGATCGCCGTATTTTTTTCTGTCCGCAAGAAAGCGGGAATGGAATACGGCCGCGTCGTCCGAATATTCGGTAACCAGTTTTACGAACGATTCGTCTTCCTTATGAAAGTCCGCGTAATAAGGCGAAACGCGATCCCAGCGGATCAGGTTGCCGTGCTCGTCCCAGCCGTATCTGAATTGTGGGCGCATATTGACCGCCTTCGATACGGCCCAGATCATTGCGGGATAGAATTTCATCCCGTTTTTACGGATATATTCCGCGAGCGGCGTAACGTCTATATCGGCAGTCATGCTCATCACGTTGCGCAGTTTGTCGGTAAAAAATCGAAAGAGTTTTCCTCTTTGCCATGTTTCGATGTCGATTGTTTCGTAATGCATTTGAACCTCCTGAAAATTGATTTTTTTCAGAAGGCAGATACAAGTCCCAGCTTCACGCCGATTCCTCCTTTCGTGTCGGTAAGGATATTATACCATCTTTTATGAACGGTGTAAACGGCAGGGACGATCGGGCAGAGAAAAAATAAAATTTTAATTTTTTCTCTGCCGTTGACTTTTCATATAAAACATGATACCATAAAACAAACCGACGCGAAAAGGGAGAATGTTATGAGAAAATCCGTGAAAGAGACGGCGCGTTCCGTCAGAAAATTGAGGGAGGCGGGCATCCTGATCGATGATATAACGGTCAGTTACACGCTGATGCGCGACGACGTCACCCGCGGAGAAAAGCCGCAGGGGACGCCGTATCTTTCCCGCCGCGCGAAATTCGACGAAAATTTTTATTCGGCCGAAACGGGGGCGACGTTATCCGTAAAAGAGAGGGAGGGCGCGTTTGTCTTTTTGCTGAAAACGGAGCGGGAAGATCTGTCGGAATTCGGGCTGAATCTGCCCTTTAACTTTATGGGCAAAAAGAATGCGGGCGGATGGAAAAATCAATATCTGTTCAACTCGCCTTACGCATCTGAAAACAACGGGCTGATCTACTGCTATTTTACCTCCCCGGGAAAAGAGAGCCTGATGCTCTCCTTCGACAGCCCTGCCGACGGGTGGAAAATGGACTATTCCCTGTTTTTGGGCGGGCACTATTTCGACAATCTGAAAGCGCTGGCAAATTTTGACCGCGCATACGGCACGGGCAGCCATAGAAAAACGCTCAGATTGTCTCTTTTTGCCTGCAAAGATTTAGAGGACGGCCTCGCAAAACTGGCAGAGCGGCGCAAGATCCCCGCTCTGTATTACGGTCAGAACGGCGGACAAGTGGGGTCGCGCGTCCGCATCCGGGTATTCGGCGAGTGCGATTCGGTGCGCTGCGGCCGCAAGACGTATACGCCCGAAAACGGCCGGTTCGACTTTACGATCGGGCGGGAGGGAACTTCCTTCCTCGTTCCTTATTACAGGGGGAAGCGCGGTTACGGCGCATCGCTGTACGGGTGGGAAGATCTGTTCCGTCTTTGGAAAAAGACGATGGATTCGGTCACGGAAGAAGACCTTGCGTTCACGGACGGGAATCTTTGCGAGCATCAATGCTGGGTTTCGGCGATGCTGCGCTATATGATGCGCTTCGGGGCGAATAAAAAATACGAACGGGCGGTCAAAAAAGAACTCGCCGCAATCACCGCGCGCGACGAAAAGCAGGCTTTGCCCCGCCAGACGATCTGGTATAAACCGCACGGCGGTTTTCCCGCTTATAATGTCTATGAATCGGGCAGGATGCAGGAACAGTTTTTCGGCATTACCATTTTATTGGATGCATACCGCTATTTCGGCATCAGAAAATATCTCGATTATGCCGTGCGTTCGTTAAAGAGCGTGCTGAGGCTGTGCCAGAAAGAGGACGGGCGCCTTGCCCGTGCGGATACGGGCGAGGATTATACGACCGTATGCTGCCCTATGATCACCGTGTGCGATATGGCGAATTTTTTGAAAGATAAAGACGAAAAGTCCGCCTCGTATTTCAGAGACGCGGCCGCAAAAATGGCGGCTTACTTATTCGGCAGGGGGATGAATTTCCCTACCGAAGGGGGCGTATCCGATCTTGCTGAGACGGAAATGGAAGAAGGGTCGATCTCGTGTACGGCGCTCGCGCTCCTTTACTACTGTGCGCATATCGAGCGCAGAGACGAATATATCGCCAAAGCGAAAGAGATCATGGACGTGCATGATAAGTGGGTGATCGGAACGCCCCTCGCTCCCATGTTCTTTTCCACCCTGCGCTGGTGGGAGACGAAGTGGGAGGGGGACGAAGACGGCAACGCGCTTTGCTGCGGCCATGCCTGGACGATCTGGCGCGCCGAAGCGGATTACTGGTATGCGCATCTTACGGGGGATCGGGAATATCTGCGCCGCGCCCGCAACGGGTTTGCTTCCAATTTTGCAAAGACGGATAAAAAGGGAAAAATGTATTCCGTCTTTCAGCCCGATTATATCACGGGCGGCGGATTCACCGACCGGTGCGAGCAGGTGGAATTCCGCATTGCGCGCGGTTTTCCGCGCCGGAGCGACAGCGGCCTTTCCCGCTACGCATGGCTGCGTGCCGCGGAATCGCTGTTCAACGACGGCGTTTTTTGATCGGGCGGCGCATCCGTCATAAAGCAGGATATCCATTATAACGGCAGACAGGCCCGAAACGGAGAAGAATCATGGAATTTGAATTTTGCGGCATACGATTTATTGAACAGGAGGGGAAGATCTCCGCACTTCTGTCGGAAGGGTGCGTGCCCTTTCCGCTTTCCGACGTGCGCGTCGCCGGCGGGTATATAGACGAGCAGAGCCCTGCCAAAATGACGGGCTCGGGCGAGTCGCGCGCTCTCAGATTTGTCGGGAAAACGCAGACGGACAAAAAACTTGAGATCGTGCGGGAAAGCGGACGGTTGCGCGCCGTTACCCTTTTTGAAAAACGGGGCGGAGGGGTGCGCGCCCGAACGGAGATCCGCAATATTTCTTCCGATAAAATCGTGCTCGACAACGTGTCCGCCGTCACGCTGAGCGGGATCGACGGCGGTGCGGAGAAGACGAATGTATTTTTATACCGTTTCCATAACAGCCATCATATGGAATGCCAGCCGCGCCGGCTGAGTTTCGACGATCTCGGGTTGTTTTCGGCAGATCACCGAAGTTATAAACGCATTTTCGGATGCAATGCGGGCAGTTGGACGTGTAAAGAGGAACTTCCGCAGGCGATCGTCGAAAACGGCGAAACGGGCAGGTTTTTCATGTTTCAGATCGAATCGTGCGGCGGCTGGTATTGGGAGATCGCCGACGCGGGAGAAAGTTGTTACCTGACGCTGAGCGGCGGCAACAGAGAGCACACGCAATGGCGCAAAAAACTCATTCCGGGCGGGAAATACGTCACGCCCTGGGTCGCATTCGCGCAGGGAGACAGCCTGAACGACGTCGTCGGCAAAATGACGTCGTACCGCCGCGCGACGGCGCGCTTTACCCGTGCAGACGATAAAAAACTTGCCGTCTTCAATGAGTATATGCATCTTTCCTGGGATTCTCCGGACGAGGCGCGCACGGAAAAACTCATACCCGTCGCCGCCGCGGCCGGCGCCGACGTATACGTGATCGACTGCGGCTGGCACGACGAGGAGGACGGATATATGATCTATCCTTACGTCGGAAAATGGAAAGAGAGCAAAAAGCGTTTTCCGCACGGCGTGCGGCGCATAACGGACATGATCCGCGCGCACGGCATGCGCGCGGGGCTGTGGATCGAGCCGGAAATCGTTGGCTCTCTGAGCGGCGTAGAGTATCCGCCCGACGGATATATACGCGAAGGGGGCGAGCGCGCGATTGCGGCGGAGAGATATTTTCTCGACTATCGCAGCAGAGCGGTGCGCACGGCGATGAGCGATGCCATCCGCCGCATGGTGGAAGAATACGGCGCGGATTATATCAAAATAGACTGCAATCAGGATTCGGGCGCGGGCACGGAATACAGGAGCGATTCTGTGGGCGACGGGCTGGAAAAGACGACTGCGGCCTTCTGGAAATGGCTTGCCGCCGAACGCAGGAAATATCCGCACGTGCTGTTCGAAAGTTGCGCGAGCGGCGGGCAGAGGATGGACTGGAAGTCGTTGTCTCTCAGCCCGATGATCTCGACTTCCGATCAGGTCTTTTATCAGAAATATCCCTATATCGTCGGAAATATTTTTTCGGCGGTCCTGCCCGAGCAGGCCGGGTTCTGGAGTTACCCGTACTGTTCTTTGAAGGGGCTGGGCATCGACACCCCCGACGAAAAGAACCCTGTTCCCCATTCGGTCGTCATGAACATGGTCAACGCCGCGCTGGGCAGGCTGCATCTCGCATCTGACCTGTCCGCGCTTTCCGCGCCTCTGTTCAAACTGGTAAAGGAGGGCGTCGCCTACGGCAAGAGCATCGCCGCATTCCGAAAAAAAGCGTCGCCGTTTTTTCCGACCGGCTTTACCTCCTTCGGCAGAGAGGTCGTATCCGTCGGGCTGATCAAGGGCAAGCGGCTTGTTTTGGCGGTGTGGAACTTAGGGCTCGCAAAAGAGGCGGAGATCCCCCTCGGCGGCATGTGCGCAAAGGAGGTTCGGGTCGGGTATCCCGCTCAACTTCCCGTTGCCTTCACCTGCACGGACAGCGGGATCCGGTTCAGCCTTGAGGACATGCAGTCTTTCGTGTTGGATATCCGCCTGAAATAAAATTTGCGCACAGCCGGTCGGCAAACGCAAATACGGTCTGCGGATACGGAAACGGGCGCGGCTTTTCGGCCGCGCCCGTGCGTATTTCGGATAAGTAAGCGGAGTCTGCCGCCCCCGCTCGGTTTATTAAAAATCCAGGCTCTTTTCGATATAAGACGCAACTTCGTCGATGTCGAGGCGGATCTGCGACATGGTATCCCTGTCGCGGATCGTGACGGTATTGTTTTCCAGCGTGTCGAAGTCGATGGTGATGCAGAACGGGGTCCCGATCTCGTCCTGACGGCGGTAACGCTTGCCGATCGAACCCGCTTCGTCGTAAGTGACCATAAACTTTTTGGAAAGAGTTTTGTAGATCTCTTTTGCCTTTTCGGAAAGATTTTTCTGCAACGGGAGCACCGCCGCCTTATACGCCGCGAGCGCAGGGTGGAAGTGCATGACCGTGCGCACGTCTCCGCCTTCCAGTTCTTCCTCCTCGTACGCTTCGCAGAGCACGGCGAGCATCAGCCTGTCCGCGCCGATGGAATATTCCACGACGTACGGGATGAATTTTTCGCCCGTCGTCGGGTCCAGATAGTTCATGTTTTTGCCCGAATATTCCTGATGACGGGAAAGATCGTAGTCGGTGCGGTCGTGAATGCCGTTGAGTTCCGACCAGCCGATGGGGAACAGGTACTGTATGTCGCACGCGGATTTTGCGTAGTGCGCAAGTTTGTCGTGATCTTTGAAGCGCAGATGATCTTCCGAAAAGCCGAGGCTCAAAAGAAAATTGCGGGCTTTTTGCTTATATTCTTCGTAATATTGCAGGTCCGTTCCCTCTTTGCAGAACCACTGGTGTTCCATCTGTTCGAATTCGATGGTGCGGAAGATAAAGTTGCCGGGCGTGATCTCGTTGCGGAACGCCTTGCCGATCTGCGCGATGCCGAAGGGGATCTTTGCGCGGGTCGTGCGCTGTACGTTCAGAAAGTTCACGAACTCTCCCTGTGCCGTTTCGGGGCGCAGATAAATTTTGTTCTGGCTCTCGTCGGTCACTCCGCGGGAAGTTTCGAACATGAGGTTGAAAGTGCGGATGGGCGTCCAGTTGTGTTTTCCGCAGTTGGGGCAGGCGACCTTATGTTCGGCGATGTACGCTTCCATTTCCTCGTTGGTCATGGTATCGGGATTGACTTTCCCTTTGGAATGCGCCTCGATCAGGTTGTCCGCGCGGAAGCGCGCCTTGCATTCTTTGCAGTCCATTTTGGGGTCGGTAAACGAGGCCGTGTGTCCGCTCGCCTCCCAAACGCGCGAATTCATCAGGATGGCCGCGTCTACGCCGTAAGAGTTGTCGCTCTCCTGAACGAATTTTCTCCACCAGGCGCGCTTGATATTGTTTTTGATCTCCACGCCCACGGGGCCGTAGTCCCAGGTGTTACCCATTCCGCCGTAGATCTCGCTGCCGGGGAAAATGATGCCCCGCGCCTTGCACAGATTCACGATCTTATCCATTGTTACCGCGCGCTTTTCTGCCATAGTGCAATACCTCTTTCTTTACAAATATGATTCAACAATATATTTTATCGATTTGCCCGAAAAAGTCAACGATTTACGTATGCTGCGGGCAAAAACGGAAAAATCCTTTCTCCTTTACAGCCGGAACAGTTTGATCAGGAAGGGCGCGCCCGTGATCGTGATGAGGATCGTCAGGAAATAACGGAGAAATACGAACCAGTTGCCCGCCGGCAAAAGGCCGAGCAGAAGGTAGGGGATCGCCGCGAGAAGGCCCATCAGCACAAGCCGCACGCCCCGTTTCCACCATTTGTTCGCGTTCTGAAAGCGGATGAATTTTTCTTCGATGATCAGTCCGATCGCCGTTGCCGTCGTCAGAGCGCAGATCTGGAACATGGATTCGGTCGCCGTGCGGTCGAATGCGAGAAAGACCATAGACAAAAGTCCGATGCCGAGATAAACGTACAACCGCGCGTCGTAAAATCCGGTATAAATAAAATGCCAGAAAAAGGCGAACCCCACGCCCACCGCAAGCCCGGCAAGCACGTCCGTAGGATAGTGCACCCCCAGGTACAGGCGGGAGAGCATGACCAAAAGAGTGAATACGGAGGACAGCACGATGACGGGAGCCTTTCTCTTCCGGATGGCGATGCATGAAAAAAATCCGCTCGTTGCCGTCGCGTGCCCGCTGGGGAAGGACATGTCCGCGTCCAGATCCGCCGTGGAGACAAAGGCGTTGTCGATCTGCACTTTTCCGACTACGCCCGCCTCGTAGGGGCGCAGCCTGCGCACGGCGCCTTTTACCCCGGTCGTGGCGCAACTGGCGGTAAGCACGGTGATCAGCGCTCTTTCGCCCAGATTTTTGTCGAAACACATATAGATGACCGCGATGATCCCCGCGATGATCGTTTCTTCGCCGAGCGCGGTGAAAATGCCGAAGAACACGTCGAGAAAACCGCAGCGTATGCTTTCGAATGCTTTTAAGATGACAGTATCCATAAAAATCCCTTCCCGCGCTTCTTTTATCGGCAAAAATATGCGGAATTAAAAAAATTATACCATAAAATGCCGTCGGGGCACAATGTTTTTTTGCTATAAATTTTCATTTATGTTATAATGTGCGTATGCTATCCGTTTTATTGAAACCAAAAGATGGGTTTTCCTTTTATTTCGAACTGACCGACGGCCGGTGCGTCAGCGGCGGAGGACTGGGCGAGGACGGCTTGCTGCGATCGGACGTGCCCGACTGTTACAGGGATCTGATGCTGCGCGCTCTCGTCAGCAAATGTATGAACGATTTCGTGCCCGAAGTGCGGGCTCGCGGGGAATGGGGATGCGACCTGACCCGTTTCGGATTTGAAAAGCGGGGCGATCTGTTCGTCTCGTCCTGGGATAAATTGAAACTTCCGCACGATTGCGCGGGGAAATAAAGAGGTTATCGGAGGGATTATGCTCAGCGACATCGAAATCGCAAAAAGTTGCAAAATGAAGGACATCGGCGAAGTTGCGGCTTCGCTGGGGCTGAAAGAAGAGGACATCGAGCGCTACGGCAGATATAAGGCGAAGATCTGCGCGCCCGCCCGCCCGCGCCGCGCGAAACTCATTCTCGTCACGGCGATCAATCCCACCGCCTCGGGCGAGGGGAAAACGACCGTTTCCATCGGGCTTGCCGACGGCATGCGGCGCATCGGCAAAAACGTGTGCCTGGCTCTTCGCGAGCCCTCCCTCGGGCCGGTGTTCGGTGTCAAGGGCGGTGCCGCGGGCGGCGGCTACGCGCAGATCGTGCCCATGGAGGATATCAACCTGCACTTTACGGGAGATTTACACGCCATCACCGCGGCGAACAATCTTCTCTGTGCCGTTGCGGACAACCACCTGTTCCGGGGCAACGAACTGGAATTGGATCCCGAAAAGATCTATTTCCGCCGCTGTCTCGACATGAACGACAGGGCTCTGCGCAATATTTCTATCGGCCGCGCGGGCGAAGGCATAGAAAGGGAGGAACATTTCGAGATCACCGCCGCGAGCGAGATCATGGCCATCCTTTGCCTTGCGACTTCTCTATCCGACCTGAAAAGGCGGCTGGGCAATATCATCGTCGGCGAAAACAAGCGCGGAGAATACGTGTTTGCGCGCGATCTGAAAGTGGAGGGCTCCATGGCGGCCCTTTTGAAAGACGCGGTCAAGCCCAATCTCGTGCAGACGCTGGAGGGGACCCCCGCCATCGTGCACGGCGGGCCGTTCGCAAATATCGCGCACGGCTGCAACAGTATTTTGGCGACGTATGCGGCGATGGGGCTCTCCGATTACGTGGTTACCGAAGCGGGATTCGGCGCAGACCTCGGTGCGGAGAAGTTCTTGGATACAAAGTGCCGCGTGGCGGGCATTCAGCCTGACTGTGTGGTCGTCGTGGCTACCGTCAAGGCGCTCAAACTGCACGGCGGCGCGGACAAGGCGGATCTGGCGCGCGAAAATCTGGATGCGCTCGAAAAGGGCCTGCCCAATCTGTTCAAACACATCGAAAACATGAAAAACGTATACAATAAGCCCGTCGTGGTCGCCATGAACCGATTTGCGAGCGACACGCCCGCCGAAATCGGCGCGGTGATGCGCGCGGTGGAGGCGGCGGGGTCGACTGCCGTGTTTACGGACGTTTTCCTGAAAGGGGGCGAGGGCGGCAGAGAACTTGCCGAAACGGTCGTAAAGGCCGCGGAGCAAAAGAGCGAACTGAAATATTCTTACGATCTTTCCGATCCGATCAAGAAAAAAATAGAGGACATCGTCGTCAGAGTATACGGCGGTGCGGGCGTCGAGTTTTCGGAAACGGCGTCTGAAAAAATCGCGGAAGCGGAAGCGCGCGGGTACGGGAAACTTCCCGTCATCGTGGCAAAAACGCAGTATTCCCTGTCCGATGACCCGAAACTGCTTGCCCGTCCCGAAAAATTCATTGTCCGCGTGCGGGACATCATCGTCAAGGGCGGCGCCGAATTCGTCGTCGCCGTCGCGGGAAACATCATGCTCATGCCGGGGCTTTCCAAGCATCCCGCGGCGGAAAAGATCGATATCGACGGCAACGGAGAGATCACCGGCCTTTCGTAAGGCGGGCATATGCATTTGAGGGAATCCTTTTCGGAGTTTGTAATATATGGAAGAAATCAGTAAAGATCTGCCCGAAGCGGCAAATTTTATCGAACAGATCATCAATGAGGACATCGCCGCGGGCAAGTTGCGCCCCGAGCAGGTGCAGACGCGATTTCCGCCCGAACCCAACGGCTATCTGCATATCGGGCACGCGAAGAGCATGTTTGTCAACTTCGGCACCGCGCTCAAATACGGCGGCAAGTGCAACCTGTTTTTCGACGATACCAACCCGTCCAAGGAAAAGACGGAGTTTGTCGACGCCATCCGCGCGGATATCCATTGGCTGGGCTACGAATGGGCGCGCGAATGCTATGCGTCCGACTTTTTCGATACGATTTACGAGTATGCCGTCCGCCTGATCAAAGAGGGCAAGGCGTTCGTATGCGACCTTTCTCCCGAAGAGATCAAAAACACGCGCGGCACGCTCACGGAACCGGGTACGGAAAGCCCTTACCGCAACCGCTCGCCGGAAGAGAACTTAAAACTGTTCGAGGAGATGAAGGCGGGTAAGTATAAGGACGGCGAAAAATGCCTGCGCGCCAAGATCGACATGGCGTCGCCCAACGTAAACATGCGCGATCCCGTCATCTACCGCATCCTGCACGCGACGCATCACCGCACGGGGGACAAATGGTGCATTTATCCCATGTACGATTATGCGCATCCCATCTGCGATTATTTGCAGGGAGTCACGCACTCTCTGTGCACGCTGGAGTTTGAGGACCACCGCCCGCTGTACGATTGGGTGGGCATCTCCCTCGGATTCAACCCCAAACCCCGCCAGATCGAGTTTGCCCGTCTGAATATCACCAATACCGTGATGAGCAAGCGCTATCTCAAAAGGCTCGTCGAAGAGGGGTTCGTGCACGGGTGGGACGATCCGCGCATGCCCACGCTTACGGGGCTGAGGAACCGCGGCATTCCCGCGGAAGCGGTGCGGGATTTTTGCTCCCGCATCGGCGTGGCAAAGGCGAATTCCGAGTGCGAATATTCCTATTTTGAAGCGTGCGTGCGCGAATACCTCAATGCGCGCGCGCAGCGGGCGATGGCGGTCGTTTCTCCTTTGAAACTGACGCTGACCGATTACGAGGGCGAGGAGGAACTCGATTGCGAGGTCAATCCGCAGGATCCCTCCGCGGGAACGAGAAAGGTGCGCTTTTCCGGCCGGCTGTTCATTGAGAGCACGGACTTTTCCCTCGATCCCCCGCCCAAATATTTCCGTCTCAAAAAAGGCGGGTACGTGCGGCTGAAAAATGCGTATATCGTTAAATGCGAAGATGTCGTGACGGACGGGGAGGGGAACGTGACCGAGGTGTTGTGCACGCACGTTCCGGAAAGCCGCAGCGGAAACGACACGAGCGGCATCAAGGTAAAGGGCGTCATCCATTGGGTAGACCGCAGCGCGGCGACGGACGTGACGCTCAAACAATACGAAAGCCTGTTGCGCGATGCGGAATATGCAGGGCAGGATTTCGGCGAGCGGATGAACGGCGAGAGCGAAAAAATTTTCACTGCCAAAGCGGAGCCGTATCTTGCGGCCGCGGCAGACGGCACGCCTTTCCAGTTGCTTCGCACCGGATATTATAAAAAATGTACCGAGGGGAGCCGCCTGTGCCTGTCTGAGATCGTATCTCTGAAGGATAATTTTAACAAGAAGTAAGGACAAAGAATATCCGTCGTCGGATTGACATTTTTCATTTTTGAGATTATAATGATAGCGACGGAGTTTTTGTCGGCTCATGCCGAAAATAAATTTGTTAAGGGTGATTGCGTTGAAAATTTGTAAAAATTGCGGCCGTCAGACGGAAGACGGAAAGATCCGCTGCCCGTATTGCGGCTATCTGTTCGAAGAGGATATGGACAAAATTCTCGCCGAAATGAAAAACAATCTCGGAACGTACAAGTCCGAGATGGAAAAACCGGCCCCTGCCCCCGCTGCGCCGGCTGTGCCCGCGCAATCGGCGGAGGGCGCGGCGTATGCCCAGAGCACGCCGCAGGGCGCCGCTTATGGCGCGGCATATGCGCCGCAGGGTGCTTACGGCCAGGAGAAGAGCGATAAAGAGCGATTCGAACTTCTTACGGAAGTTGCACAACTCAAAGGAGAATTGCGCGCCCTTCACGGCGAGATCGATCGCATGAACGCAGCGCAGGCAAGGCCTGTGCAGCAACAGCAGACGTATTCTCAGAACTATGCGGCGCCGCAGCCCGTGGTGTATGCGTATGCTCCTGCTGCGCAGCAGGGCGTCTATTCGCAGTATGCGCGGCCCGCAGAGGTCCCCGCAGGTTCATCGAAAGCGCTCGGAAAACCGAGAAGCAAAAACCGCATCGTGCTTGCCGTTCTGTGCCTTCTTCTGGCAGGGCTTTCCATCGGGCTGTTCTTTATGGATTGGATCAAAGACGCTTTCGATGGTTTCGGCGGCGTAATGTACATATTTGACAAAACGGGCGAAGATGCGCTCGGGTTCGCTGCAGCGATCGAATATATCAAGGTTTTTGATTTCAAAGGCGCAGATTGGGTGGCAAAAGCCTGCCGCGCGTTCTGCCGTTATACCGTGGAATACGGCGTAATCGTGTACGCGGGGCTGCTTGTTCTGAGCGTCCTGTTTCTCCTGTTCAGTCTTGGCGGCAAAATTCAGTTGCGCGGCTGGCACAGGTTTTTTGCCTGGATGTCCTTTATCGTTTCCGCGATCCTGTTCGGCGTCTTTTGCTGGATATTCGGATTCAAGCAGATCTCCGTCTGGTTTATGGTGTCTGCGGGGGCAAACTTCCTGCGCGCGATCTTCCTCGCGTTTTACAGGAAAAACAATAAATTTGCGGAAGCGGGCCTGCGCTGAACTTTTTTGAAAGACGGTTTAAAAATCCGCAGAAATGAGAAAAAATTAAAAGCGTTATGTCTATCATTATCGATATTGTATTTGTACTTTTTTTGGTACTGGTGTTTTATCTCGGATACCGCAAGGGCTTCCTTACGAAGGCATGGTGGCTCGTCGATCTTGCGCTGATTGCGATCGTCGGGTTTCTCCTTTCGCCCACGATTTTCAATGCGATCAAGAATAATACGGGCTGGTATACCGGCCTTGCCGATTCGCTTGCGTCTTTCGAGGATAATCTGAATATTCAGGCGGAAGAAATCGCGGAATTTATCATCCGTCTCGGCATCTGGATCGTGCTCGGCATCGCCGTCATCATCGTTATGGCGATCGTCAAGTGGCTGTTGCGCAAACTTTCCTGCTATAAGGCGTTCGAGATCATCGATAAGATTCTCGGCGGCGTATATTCGGTCTTGATTACTGCAGCCATATTTCTTGTTATCGGCGCGCTTGTCGGCACGTTCGACGTGTTCGGCCCCGTAGCGAAGGCGAGCGATTTCTGTGCGGACAGTTACGTGTTCAGGTACATTTTCGGCGCGAATCCGTTCCAGAATTATTTCGACGCGCATCTGCCATTGGGCACGTGGTTGCAGAATATTTTATAACGAAATGTATATGCGCCCTTCGGATCTTTCCGAAGGGCGCTGTTTTTATGCAAGGCGAAAAGAAAATGCGGAAAGGTAAAATTTTTAAGTTCGGTTAAAATTTCCATGGCGCGAAAGGTATGAAGTTTTGTATCGGGGAACATAATAAGCGCTGTAAGGAGGAGGAATCCATGCAGTTCCAGGACACGAAAACTTATACGAATCTCGCGCGTTCGTTTGCGGGGGAAAGCCAGGCGGGCATGCGCTATCAATTGATCGCGAAACTCGCCACGGCGGAGGGATATGCCGTACTTGCGGATACCATCCGCTCGATCGCCAAAAACGAAACGTATCACGCCAAGACCTTTTTCGATACGATTATCCAAAAGGCCGGCAGCAGCGAGAACATCGATCTGAACGCGGGTTATCCGTTTCATTTCGGCACACTGGAAGAAAATCTGAATTTTGCCGCGCAGGACGAAAAGGCGGAATTCGACGAGGTATATCCTGAATTTGCGAAAATTGCGGAAGAAGAGGGCTACCCCGACGTAGCGGCGCTGTTCAACAGGGTCGCAGGCGTCGAAAAGGAGCACAATATCGTTTTCAATTATCTTTACGAGGCCTTCCGCGACGGCACGCTGTATAAGCGGGATAAACCCACTCTCTGGGTGTGCAGCGAATGCGGCTACCGCGCGACGACGAAAGAAGCGTGGCATATCTGTCCGCTGTGTAAGGCGAGCCAGGGCTTTGTGGAGATACGCCTTCCTTTCGACAATAAATAAGGAGAGAATTATGAAAAACAAAGAAACGTCTAGCAAGAGCACGCAGAGCAAGTCTGCACAGAGCAAAACCACGAATTCCAAAACTTCGGGCGGAAGATGCTGCTCCAAGAGCACGCAGAAGGGCGCGAAGGACTAATGAAGTCTGAAAAAAAGCGCGTTCGGGTCGGCAAAATGAAATCGTCTTACGACGAGAACGGCAGTTACACGGGGACCGCCGCAGACGGCGGCAAGCCCGTACAGGATGCTGATGACCTTTAAGGAAGACCCGTCGTTCTGTCAGAAAATGTTTTTGGGCCGCAGCGGGATCGTTTTTCGATCCCGCTGCGGTTTTTTATCGGAAAATGCAAAAAAATCGAAAAATATCCAACAATTTTGCGCGCTTATCTGTTATAATAGTGGAGAAATGAAAAGAGATCTCTTGGAACAAAAGATCGCCGAATATACAGCGGGCAATACTGCCGCGTTCGACGATCTATATGAAATGACCAATCGGGCGGTTTATTTCGGCATCCTCTATATCGTGCGCGATAAAATGCATGCGGAAGATCTGATGCACGAAACATACATACGCGCCATGCAGAATATAACCTCCTATCGGTCGGGCACGAATTTTTCGGCGTGGCTGATGAGGGTCGGCAAGAATCTTGCGCTCAATTTTCTCGAGCGGCAAAAGCGGGAAATGCCGACGGATTTTGAGGAGGAAAGTTACCGTTACGGAACTTCCGAAACGGAAATCCCGTTCATTTTCGAGGCGGCGCGCAAGATCTTGTCCGAAGAGGAATACGAAATCCTCATGCTGTGTCAGGTCGCGGGGTATAAACGGAGAGAAGTTTCCGCAATGCTTTCCATGCCGATCGCCACGGTCACATGGAAAAACAACGAGGCGCTGAAAAAACTGAAAAAATATCTCGAAAAGGAGGGCGGAAGATGAAAGAGAAAGACGTCAAAAAACTTTTGCAGGCCGATTCTGCCAAAATTCTGCCCGACGACAGGATAAAAGAGGAGATCCGCCGCGATCTGGGCATCGAAGATGAGGTGCGCGAGCGCGAACTGGCGCTTGCGGGCGGCGGTGCGGAAAGGGTCAAAAAGAACCGTTCGAATCTGATCGCGGCCGTCGCGGCGCTGCTGATCGTCGTTTTATGCGCGGCGTTTCTGCTGCCGGTCCTGTTCAGAAAGGAAAAGGGCAATCTCACGGGTGGCAACAAACTGGACGGCATCACCACGACGGACGAATTTTATGCATACGGCGCGGCGTCGGTGGGGGCGCTGCTGGCAGAATCCTCCGCGGGAAACGGAATACGTGCGTTGTCCCTTTCTTTCGCGCGCGCAGAGCAGGATCATACGGAGTTTGAAAAAAAAGTCACGGAGTATCTCGCACTTGCGGAGAGCCTTTTAAGCGAGGGGAATATCGAACACGAAACGGAGACGGGCGGCGGATACGGCGATTACGAATTTGCGATGACGATCACCTTTCAGGATATTCTCGGCGAAACGGTCGTGTACCATATGTACTACGACAAACAGTTTTTGGCCGGCGAAACGGACGGAGATGAACGGGAGGAGAAATTTTCCATCACCGGTGTCCTCGCCGTGGGAGAGGCCGTTTATCCCGTATCGGGCAGATACGAAACGGAGTCGGAAGGGGACGAACAGGGCGAAGAACTGTCCTTCCGCGCTTATACGGGCGAAAATTCCTATATTATGGTAGAGCAGGAACGTGAACAGGAAGGCGGCACGGAGGCGGAAACGGAAAAAGAGTACGTCTATACCGTCGTGGAAAACGGACAGCGCCTGGAAAGGACGGTCGTGGAATACGAGCAGGAAGAGGGGGAGACGGAAGTAAAAATGACCGTCGAAAACTATTCCGGCGGGGAAAAGGTCAGAGAGGATGTGCTCGAGTTTTGGGAAGAGAGCGGCCGAAAGGGCGTCCTGCACGTAAAGGCGGACATCGGCGGCGAGCGCACGGAATGTCTGGTGTTCGTGCGCGAGGGAACGGAGCGCTACGAATTTGTTTACGGAGCGTTCGACGATGACGACGACTGACGCTCGCAGAGGACGGGGCGAAAGGCCCTGAGAAAGGTACAGCCGATTTTGTCAAAAAGCGCGGAGATTTATTGCAAATCTCCGCGCTTTACCTTTACTCCCTTTAATTGGAAACTGCGCGGGCGGGTATTTTGCGGAAAACTGCAAAAAATAATTTTAAAAAATTTTAAAAATTTTCCAACAATTTGTGCGGCTTAACTGTTATATAGGTGTTCGGACAAATAAATAAAAAGATCAAGGAGAAAAATGAAATGAAAAAAATCTTGGCAGTGATCCTTTTGGTGTCGGCGATGTGCCTGGGCCTTGCCGCCTGCAGCGACGATGCAAGGGGAAACAAATGGAAGGATATCGATTCGAAAGAGGGCTTCTATGCTTACAGTGCGGCGTCCGTCGGGTCGATCATCTCGTCTTTGGATCTGGGAGGAGCGCCTTCGGCAAAATCCATGTCCGCCTCTCTTCCCGAACAGAGCGCGTCCGATGCGTCGAACACGGGTTCTTTGACGGACGAACAGATCGAAACGGTCAATAAATACATGGCGCTTGTGGAAAATCTTCTTTCCGAGGGCAACATTCAGAGCACGGTTTCCGAGTCGGACAGGGAAGGTTATCAGATCAAAAACGTGGTTTATTACGAGGATATGACGGGCGGCATCGTCGATTATACCCTTTATTATAACGAAGAGTTGATCAACAGCGAAACGGAATATGACGACGGCGAGACGGAGACGGAAGAAACGTACCGCATTGCGGGCATTATGATCGTCGGCGGTACGGAATACCCCGTCGAGGGAGTGAAAGAGATCTCTTCCGAAGGCAACGAAAACGAATCGGAGGCCTGGTTCCGCGCCGATCTCGGCAACGGGGATTTCATCAAGGCGGAACAGGAACACGAAAACGAAGGGAACGAAACGGAACAGGAATTTCTCTATACCGTCCGCCGTGGCGGCGTGACGGAAACGACCACCGTGGAATACGAGCAGGATCGCGGCGAAACGGAATTGAAAATGACGGTCAGAAAAAATGGCAAGACGGACGTTCTCGAATTTGAAGACGAGACGGACAGGAACGGGCGCGTCATCAAAGTCAACGCCGTGATGGAGGGCGAAAGGGTGTCTTTCCGCATCCGAATCACCGAGGAAAACGGAAATCCCGTATACCGCTATGAATTTGCGGACGGGCATAAAGATTTCGGCCGTTTCGACGACGATGACGACGATCGTTTCGATGACTGAAAGCGCGAAATAAAATATTATCGACGATAAAAAAGGATCGCCGGCATTTTGCCGGCGATCTTACCATTTAATTTCCAGACAGGTATTTTTTGAACAATTCGTCCCATGCGGGGAAGCGCCTGCGCAGAGAGATGGGCTTGCCGCTCTCGTCTATAAAGCAATGAGAACTTCTTGCGCTCGCGCGCAGCGTGCCGCTCTCTTTGTCCCGTATTTCATATGCAAGGTCGAATTTAACGCCCGTATACTTTGTCAGGCACAAGCTGATCAGCACCTTTTCGGGGAAACGGGTCATCGATTTATATTCGCACTCTACGGAAAGCACGGGGCTCAAAATTCCCGATTTTTCCATGACGTCGTACCCGAGCCCCATCTGTTCGAGCATGTCCACGCGCGCTTCTTCCATCCAGCGGATATAGTTGGAGTGATGCGCGATTTTCATCGTATCCGTTTCGTAATACTGTGTTTTGTGTACATAAGGGATCAGTTGCATAACCGCTCCTCCGTTTTTTTCATATTATAGCACCGAGGGGGGATTTCTGTCAATTGCGCGGGCGTTTTGTTGACGAAAGCGGCCGTTTGTGTTAAAATTTAACCGAAAATACCGCGGCGCAGCGTGCGCCGTTTTCGGAGGGATCTATGACCGTAGGCGTTTCTACCGCCTCCCTCTTTCTAAGGGAAATGAACGAAGACGCCGTATCCGTGCTCAGCAAATTGGGTATCGGCACGACGGAAGTGTTTTTGACGACACTGAGCGAATACACCGAAGATTTCGCGCGGCTGATCGCAAAGAGGCTGGGCGGCATGCGCGCTTATTCGGTGCATCTTCTGAATACCCAGTTCGAGCCGCAACTTTTCGCCGCGCATCCGCGCGCGAAGAAGGACGCTTTTGAAATTTTGGACGGGGCCATGCGTTCGGCGCGCCTGTTCGGTGCGGAGAGTTATACCTTCCACGGCATCACGCGACTGAAAAAGAATTCCGTTCCGCCCGATTTTCGTAAACTTGCGCCCGCTTTCGAGGAGATCGAAAACTGTACGGAAAAATACGGGATCAGGCTCTGCCTTGAAACGGTGCACTGGGCGCTCTATAACGAACCCGGCATATTCAAAAAGATCAAAGCGCTGTCTCCCCGCCTCATGGGCGTGCTGGACGTAAAGCAGGCGCGCCTTTCCTGTTATCCGTATCAGATGTATGTCAAAGACATGGAGGGAAGCATTTCGCACGTGCATCTTTCCGACGTGGACGAGCAGGGCAGGATCTGTCTGCCGGGAAAGGGGACCTTTGACTTTACGGAGTGCTTTGCGCGCCTGAAAGACGCGGGGTTTGACGGGCCCGCTCTCATCGAAGTGTATGCGGGCGATTATAAAGGATATGAGGAACTCAGACAGTCTTGCGACTATCTGTCGGAGATCATTTATAAACTCGGCTGACATTTCCTGCGGATACGTCCGCAGGCTTGTGCGGCGGTTTGTTTTTCACGATCGAGCTGCCCGTCTGCGGCAGAATTTTGAAGGGGATGGGAAATGACGAAATTGCGCACGGTGCTGCTCTCTGCGGCGCATCTTGCAATGGATATGACGACCGTCGCTTTTGTATACGCGCTGATCGGCATGCGCGGATCCGGCGGCGCGCAAACTGTGCAGAGCGTTTCTTCGCTTTCCGTCGCGGGATGCGTGCTCGCGTACGACCTTCTCGCATTCGGGCTGCAGCCCTTTATCGGGGCGTTCGCCGACCTGAAAAGGCGGGCCGCGCCTCTGCTGTATTTTTCGCTGTTCGGCGCGGGGATTTGCGCAGCCGCGTGCGCCCTTTGCGATTTTCCGCAGGGGATAGGCGCCTCGTCCGTGGCTTTGCTGGTATTTTTTTCGCTGTGCAACGCCGTGTTTCACGTTTCGGCGGGCGCCTTCGTCATCGCGGAAAGCGAAAAAAAGAGCGCTCCGCTCGGCATATTCGTCGCTCCGGGTGCGGTGGGCGTTGCGGTCGGGCGGCTGTATGGCTTTTCCGTACTGTTTGCCGCCGGCACAATACTTTTCGTGTTCGGGATCCTTTTGATTTTTGTCAGGACAAAAGACGGATCGCTCGCGCCGCATTTTGCGCGCACGGATTCGCTGAAAGCGCAAACGGAGGCGGACCTTTTGCCCCTTTTGATTCTCGCTTTCGCCGTGTTCGTGCGGGGATTCGGCGGCGGGGCAATGCCCGCAACTTACGAAGCGACAGATCTTCTTGTGCTGCTTGCCGCGCTTTTGGCGGCGCTCGGGAAGGCCGCGGGCGGATTTTTGGCGGATGCGTTCGGAACAAAATCGGTCGCGCTCGTATGCCTGCCCGTATCGGCATGTATGCTCGCATTCGGCGGCGGTGTGCCGGCCGTCTATCTCATCGGAACGGCACTTTTCAACACGTCCATGCCCGTTACGCTGTGGCTTTCGTTCGCGGCGCTGCCGCGTTTCAGGAATACGGCGTTCGGCGTGATGGCCTGCTTTCTGATGCTGGGCAGCGTGCTGGCCATGGCCGTTTCGGTTCCGCGCCGGGCGGCTTTTGTCCTGATCCTTTTGAGCGGCGCGGCGATCGCCGCGGCGCCGCTGCTCTGTAAAAATAAATCATGCCTGTCCTGCGGGCGCAAAAGGGGGAAAATTTTATGATCGGCATGTTCCTTGACGTGATCATCTGGCCCGTGATCGCCGTCGGTATCGGCGCCATCGTTCTGGCGCTCGCCGTTGTCGCGGCAGCCGTCGTCGTTCTGATCGTACTTCTCAGAAAAAAGCGCAGGAAGGACAATGCATCGCTTCAGGACACTTCTGAAGGCGGAGATCGCGCCAAAGAAGGGGACCCCGCGCGCGATGCGCGCCCGCAGGAGGACGGGACGCCGCCCGACGGCGGGGAAAAGGGGGAATAATGGACGCGCTCCTTTTGATCGCGGTGGGGCTTGCGGCGACGCTCGTGCTCGAAACGCTCGTGTTCCTGCCGCTTTTTCGGAAAAGCGACGGGTACTTTGTCGGCGCGTTTTATTGCGTGAATGCGGCGACCAACGTATCGCTCAACCTGATCCTGTCTCTCGCGATGCTGCTTGCCGGGAATCTCGGGATCGATCTGCGCGAGGCGGCATCGGCTGCATACCTGTTCGGTTGCTTTACCTTTCTTGCGGAGGGCTTCGTCGTATGGGCGGAATATGCCGTTCTCAAAAAATTCCGCGCTCATAAAAACCTGCTCGGTTACGTCGCGGGCGCAAATGCGCTTTCCGCCGCCGCGGGGTCGCTTATGGTCTCCTTTATACTCTCTTCGCTGTAAAAGCCGGGGCGCGGTCGGGCTTGCAGACAAATTTTCGACATGCGTTTTTTGCGGTTTCGGCGTTTTTTTGCCGAAAAACGCAAATGTCTTTGTGCAATCGTTGACAGATACGCCTTTTTGTTTTAAAATAAATAGGAAAATTCAGTCGATTCGAAACGGAGGATTAATATATGAATTACAGAAACAAAGACTGGCGCAACAGTATGCGCGTGACCGTCGATTACAACAACATGATGAAAAAATTCGTCGGAAACGACGGATTCAAAGATTCGGAACTTGCCGAAATGAAAGAAGCGGCCGCAGACGCCTTCGATTATGTCGCTGCCAACCGCGGCAAGGGTATGATGGGCTGGACGGAACTTCCGTATAACCAGAAAGAGATCGTGGAGGACATTCTCGCCACCGCGAAAGAGGTGCGCCGCAAATTCAAATATTTCGTCGTTTTGGGTATCGGCGGCAGCGCGCTCGGCCCCATCGCCGTATTCAACGCGCTCTGTCATCTGCATTACAACGACCTCGCCCCGTCCAAGAGAAGGGGCCCGAAATTCTATGTGGAAGACAACGTGGACCCCGAAAGAATGGCGGCGCTTTTAGACGTGATCGAGCCGGAAAAGACCTGCTTTAACGTGATCACAAAGTCGGGCGCGACCAGCGAGACGATGGCACAGTACCTCATCGTCAGCGATATTCTCGACAAGGCGCTCGGAGACAAGGCAAAAGACAACGTCATCGCCACCACCGATCACGAAAAGGGGAACCTGATCAAACTTGCCAGACAGCACGGTTACAAGACTTTTTATATCCCCGACGGCGTGGGCGGAAGATTTTCCGAACTTTGCCCCGTGGGGCTGCTTCCCGCGGCGGTGCTGGGGCTGGATATCAAGGCGATGCTTGCGGGCGCCGCATATATGGACGAAGTCTGCAAAAAGCCCTCCGTGTCCAAAAACCCCGCGCTTGCCTGCGCCGTATTGCAGTATATGGCGATGAAGAGGGGCAAAAACGTCGGCGTGATGATGCCTTATGCAGACAGCCTCAAATACATGTCCGACTGGTACTGCCAACTTTGGGCGGAAAGCCTCGGCAAAAACGTCACGCTGGACGGAAAACCCTGCAACGTAGGGCAGACCCCCGTAAAATCTCTCGGCGTTACCGACCAGCATTCGCAGGTACAACTCTACACCGAAGGTCCCTTCGATAAAGTCGTTACATTCCTCTCCGTGGGCAATTACCGCAAGACGGTCGAGATCGCGCACGGATGCGAAGATATTCCCGATGTGGCGTTCCTCGGCGGGCATACGATGAACGAACTCATCGCCGCGGAAAATGCCGCCACCGCTTACGCGCTCACCAAGGCGGGCAGGCAGAATTATACGATCACCCTCCCCGAAGTCAACGAATTTACGCTCGGCCAGTTGATGTATCTGTTCGAATTGCAGACGGCGTACACCGGCGCGATGTTCAATATCGATACCTACAATCAGCCGGGGGTAGAGGCGGGCAAACAGGCGACTTACGCGCTGCTCGGCAAAAAAGGCTACGAGGCGAAAAAAGCGGAACTCGACGCTGCGCCCAAAGCGGAAGAAAAATATATCGTTTAAGTTGCTGAAAAGAAAAGAGCCTGCGGAAAAATTTTCCGCAGGCTCTTTGATCGGGCGTTTTTGTACGGGGAAAGAAATTATTTCCCCGTTCGTTTCAACATTTCGACCAGCCATTTCAGGTGCGCGATGCTCTCGTCCGAAATCCCGCTTACGTCGATGGTCTTTTTTGTTTCCAGCCCGAGCAGGTAGTCCGTGCTTACCGAAAAATAGCGCGCGATCTTGACCAGCATTTCCACGGAAGGCTGGATATTGTCGTTTTCCCAATTGGAAATACATTGCTTTGTAACGCCGAGGCTTCTTGCGAGGTCCGGCTGACTGATTTTATGTGCCGTTCTGAGGGCTTTCAGAGTTTCGCTGAACATTTTCGACCACTATAAGTTAATGAATTTTTGACTATTATACTATTTTTAATTGACATATTAAAAATACAATAGTATACTTATAATTGACAGATAAAACAGGGATTATGCGAATAAAGGCAAAATAAAACAGCGTAAGGGCGATGCCGGGATCGGATAAAGGGGAAAAGTGTTTTCACGACGTTCGGAAAATGCGGCATTTAGCGGTCGTTCGGCGCCGTTTCGGCGTTCGGGCCGCTTTTGTTTCAGAAAACAGATGAGAAATGATATATATCAAAACGGGCGGGCCTGTCGATTGCCCGCCCGTTTTATGCGGCAGAAACGGCTGTTTATATGCATCCGGCCGCATAAAATGCAAAAAACCGCCCCGTCAGGCGGTTTTTTTAGTTTGTGTGCCGGAATGCATATGTGTGCGAAAGCAAGTCAGTCTTTTTCGGGAAAAAGTTTCGAAATCATCTGGTTCACGTACCGCACGGGCACGAGATCGATCTTGTCCTCGAATTTTTTTACGCTCTTGAAATTTTTTGCGGGAAAGATCACCCGTTTGAATCCCATTTTTACGCATTCGTTGACGCGCTTTTCCGCAAAAGTCACGCCGCGCACTTCGCCCGTAAGTCCCACCTCGCCGAACACGGCGGTATATTTGTCTACGGGCACGTTTTTATACGCGCTCGCCAAGGCGGAACAGAGCGCAAGGTCGACCGCCGGTTCGTTCAGCCGGATGCCGCCCATCGCGTTCATATACACGTCCTGGTTGTAAAAGGCGAGCCCGCACCGTTTTTCGAGCACGGCGATGAGGAGCACAAGTTTATTGTAGTCGATCCCGAGCGGCATGCGGCGGGGGAGCCCGTACGCCGTTTTGGCCATCAGCGTCTGAATTTCCACCATCATGCAGCGGTTTCCCGTTTCGGAAGGGGTGACCGCGCTTCCCGCCGCTTCTCCGCGGCTTTCAGATAAAAATACGCCCGAATAATCGGTCACGCCGAACAATCCTTCGCCCGTCATTTCAAAAACGCCCACTTCCTGTACCGAGCCGAAGCGGTTTTTCACCGCGCGCAGGATTTTATAATTGTCCTCTTTTTCCCCTTCGAAATAGAGCACCGTGTCCATGATGTGTTCGAGCACTTTCGGCCCCGCAAGGGCCCCTTCCTTTGTAACGTGCCCGATGATGAAAAAAGTTATGCCGCGGCTCTTAGCGATGCGCTGCAGTTTGCCCGCGCATTCGCGCACCTGCCCGACGGAGCCCGCCGCAGACGAAAGGGCGCTCGTATAGACCGCCTGGATCGAGTCGATGACGACAAATTTTTCTTCGCCGATCGCATCTTCGATATCTTCGAGGCAAGTCTCGCCCAACAACAGCAGATTGGGCGAGTCGAGTTTCAGGCGGTTGCAGCGCATTTTGACCTGAGAACAACTTTCTTCCGCCGAAACATACAGCACGCGGTGCGACTTGGAAAGGTGTGCGGAAACTTCCGTCAGAAGGGTGCTCTTTCCGATCCCAGGATCGCCGCCGATGAGCACCAGGGAACCGGGCACGATTCCGCCTCCGAGCACGTTGTCCAGTTCGGAGATGCCGGAAGAGATGCGGGCGACTTTTTCCTCTTTGACTTCCGACAGGGGAACGGGGCGGGATACGTTGACCGACCGTTCCCGTTTGGCCGTTTTCTGCGGCGCGGCGGTCTCTTCGATCTCTTCTGCGAGAGTTCCGAATTTGCCGCAGTTCGGGCATCTTCCCAGCCATTGCGGGCTCTGCGCGCCGCATTCAGAGCATACATATACCGATTTTGCTTTTGCCATTGTTCGTTATCCTTTTTCAGTATGGTAGGGTATCAGATTTTCAGACTGTCGATCTCTCTTTGCAGGCGTTCCAAAAATGCGGCCGCGTCATTGCCGTCCATCTGCGTATGATGAAATTGGAAAGAGATGCGTAAAATCGTTTTGAACAAGTGTTTTTTGTACCTGCTCCAGATCAGGAACGGATTGTTGTAAATCCCTGCATAAATATTCACGGCCCCGTCGATCTCGCTGCGGGTAAGGGCAGAGGTACCGATCACCATATAGTCATCGCCGGCCTCGTACGCCTGACCGGTATACGATACGCGCGCGGTCAGTTGGTCATACTCTCTGCCGAACTTTTTGACGTCGTCGCTGAACGGGATATCGCAGGCAGCGATCCCGCCCGCATGCGTCGGTACGATGACGTTGACCGCAAGGCGGTCGAAGCGCATCAGTTTGTCTCCCATCGGCAGCAGATAAAATTGCTTCGTTCCGGAAGCGGCTTTGCCGATACACCAGCACAGCAGCATGTTGAATTTATAGCCGCGGCGGCTCAGTTTGACCAGCCGCGCCACGTTCAGGGTCTTGAAGAAGGTGACCATAGGCATCGGCGCATGCATCCATAGTTTGAATGCCGCCGTGCGGTCCGTCTTTTCGGGATCGATTTCTTTCATGGTTACTTCCTTGCGTCCGCATCCGGCGGCAAAAGTTCGTGCATGTCCGCAAGCAGGGGAGAGATGTCGTAAAGCACGCTCTCTTCACTGCCGTAAAAACTGAGTTCGTTGTCCGCTCCCCGCCACCGGTATTCCTGTTCGTATTCGTCGAAGGTCAGCGTTTGGTCGATGTAAGAATAGGTGCCGTCTTTTCGCCGATATACGAGCACGCGGCACTCCCTGTTCTCGCTGAAAAAAGCGCGCAGGATTTGAACATCATCGGGCGGGTCGTAAAAAGAAATATCGTCTGCAGAAAAAACTATTGTATAGCGTACAGACTGCGGCCTGTTGGAAAAATTTTCCTCTTTTTGCTTTCCGTCGGGGACAAATCCGAATTTTTCATAAAACCGCCGCGCGCGGGCGTTGTCCCGGAACACCCACAGCGCCGCGCCTGAATAGGCGTGGTGCGTTTCTGCTAGCATTCGTTTCATGAGCAACTGCCCCAGCCCGTTCCCCCAATATTGGGGCAGAGTATAGAGGGCCACGATTTCGGCAAATCCCGACAGGTCCGTATCGCGTGCGGGACAATAAAAGAGCATGCCGCAAGGCACGCCGTCCCCGTGCGCGATCAAAACCGTATTGGATGGATTTTGCGTCATGGCGGTAAAAGCGGCGGTGTATCGCTCACTGTCGGCGGCGCTGTTCAGTTCTGCTGGCGGCACTATGTCCGCATAGGCCGCTTTCCAGGACTGCGTCAATATTTCCGCCAGCGCAAGCGCGTCGCTTTTATCCGCTCGATGAATAAGAAAATCCATTGATTTCTCCTTATACAGAACGCAGCAATGCGTTGGCGATCACCGTGATCCCCTCGCCGCGCCCGATATAGCCCAAACCCTCGTTCGTGCCGGCAGAGATGCCCACGGAGGATTCGGGTATTTGCAGTACGTTTGCTAAATTTTGTTTCATTTTGGCGATGTAGGGCGCCAGTTTCGGCTTTTCCGCCACGATCGCCGCGGAGACGTTGCCTACAGCGAACCCCTCATTTTTCAGCAATCCGCAAACCCGCGTCAGCAAAGCGAGGCTGTCCGCGCCCTTATACTGCGCGTCGGTATCGGGGAAATAATGCCCGATGTCCGCAAGCCCCGCCGCGGAAAGCAGCGCATCCATCACCGCATGGCACAAAACGTCGCCGTCGCTGTGGGCGATCAGCCCGCATTCCGACGGTATTTTTTCGCCGCCGAGAACGACGTAATCTTTTTCCGCGCCGAATCTGTGCGTGTCGATGCCGATGCCCGTGCGCGTTTCATTCATGGCAAAATCCTCCGCAAAGGTCAGTTTTTTGTTGCGCGTCTCGCCCGTGAACAGGCGGGGCGGTGCGACGTACTTTGCATACACGCCCGAATCGTCGGTAAAAGCATCGTCCGGCGCGATTCGGCGGTAAGCGCTTAAAATCTGCGCAAAGGCGAAGCCCTGCGGCGTCTGCAGGGTAAAAACCCGCTCTCTTGCAGGGACTTCCGATATAAATCCCGCTTCGCTCACGACCGTCGTATCCGTAGACGGCAGGGCGCATACGGCGCTCCCGAACTGTCTGACCGTTTCGATGCAGTTGCCGATGACGTTCTGCGAAACGAAAGGGCGCGCCGCATCGTGTATCAGTACGTAGTCGGGAGGGGAGGGTAGGGCCGCCAGCATTTCGAGCGCGTTTTTGACCGATTCCGTCCGCGTGTCTCCGCCGCGGCAGAAAAGAAGCCCCCGCACGCCCGTAAGTTCCCGCTTTGCGCGTTCTTCATCGTCGGCGGAAACGGCCAAAACGATCCCCGAAACGTCCTCTCGCCGCGAAAACGCGCGCACCGTTCGGCAGAGCACGCTCTCTCCGTTCAGTTTTTCAAATATTTTATTGTGAGAAAAGCCCGCGCGGTTTCCCTTTCCCGCCGCGGGAATGATCGCAAAGATATTCATTTTTTGTCCTCTGATCAAGGCGTGTTTTTTGTAAAGTGCACGGGAACCAGCGGTTATTCCTTGACGATTTCATACAGAGACGCGGCCTCCTCTTTTTTGACCGTCTCTTTCAGGTCAAGCACGCGGAACCGAAGTTCCCCCGCGGAAAAACGGATCTCCACCTCGTCGCCGATTTTCAGATTGTAGGAAGGCTTTACGTCCTTTCCGTTCACGCTCACTTTTCCCGCCTTGCACGCCTCCAGGGCGATTGCTCTTCTTTTCAGTATGCGGGATACTTTCAGAAATTTGTCTATCCTCATAATTGCTCCGGACGCCTCCGTTTAATCAAAATTCGGGGCGGATATTCTCTGCCCGGGCCGATTTATTTGTCGTTTTTTGCAGGATCCGACCGAAATTTGCTAAGAAACGGAAAAATTCTTTTCAAAATCCAAAAAAGCGTTTGACTTTTCCTTGAAAATTTTATATAATACTAAACTGTATCATTATGGAATATAATGTGTTTTCTGCCCTTTTTTCGGAAAAACGGCAGAAAAAACGGCCCCGACGCCTATTTCTATATATAATATTGTTTTATATATAGCGGCGGGCAGCGCCGGCGATTGGGCGTTTTTAATATTATACCGCAAATTTTTTGCAATGTAAAGGGCCCGCGGGGAAATTGCACGAAAAAAATTCCCTGGCATACTTTTCCGTTGTACCCGATCTTCAGCAAATCAATATAAGGAGCAAGCGAATGAATTTACCTATCCAAAAGTACGGCAAGACAGAGAGAAGGAAATTCGGCAAGATCAATGAGGTCATCGACATTCCGAACCTCGTAGAGATCCAGAAGAATTCGTACCGCACGTTCATCGAAGAGGGCGTGGGCGAAGTGTTCGAAGATTTCTCTCCCATTACCGACTACTCCGACCATTTCGAACTGTATTTTCTCAGTCACGAATTCGGAGACAAGTCCAAGTATGACGAAAAAGAGTGCCGCAACCGCGACGCGACCTATGCCGTGCCTCTTCGGGTAAAAGTGCGCCTTGTCAATAAGGTGAAGGAAGAAGTCATCGATCAGGACGTCTTTATGGGCGATTTCCCTTTGATGACGGAGAACGGCTCCTTTATCATTAACGGCGCGGAGCGCGTCATCGTTTCTCAGTTGGTCCGCTCTCCCGGTGCGTATAACGAGTCGGAAAAGGACAAGTCCGGCAGGGAAATGTTCAAAACCACGGTCATCCCCAACCGCGGCGCCTGGCTGGAATTCGAACAGGATTCGCAGGGCGTCATGTGGGTGCACGTCGACAGGAAAAGAAAGATCTGCGCGACCGTCCTTCTGCGCGCCCTCGGCTTCGGGTCTGACGTCGCCATCACCGATATTTTCGGCGACGATAAGATGATCGCCGCAACCATCGAAAAGGATACTGCAAAGAGCGAGCAGGACGGCCTGATCGAACTGTACAGGCGTCTGCGCCCCGGCGAAGTCCCCACCGACGAGTCCGTGCGCCAGCATCTGCACAACCTCTTTTTCGATCCCCGCCGTTACGACGTGGTCAAGGTCGGCAGATATAAATTCAATAAAAAACTGAACATCGCATACAGGCTTCCCGGGTGCATTTCCGCGGACGATCTGTTCAATCCCGAAACGGGCGAGTTGATCGTCGCGAAAGGGGAGAAGATCTCCGAAGAAAAGGCGTTCGAGATCCAGAATGCGGGCATCAACGCCGTATACGTGCTCGTATCCGACGAGCGCGCGGGCGAAATGCGCCACAGGGTCATCGGCAACAATACCGTCGATTTCAAGGCGGTCTCCGATAAAAATCCCAAGAGTTTCGGGCTTCTGACGACCATTTATTATCCCAACTTCAAATTCTCCGAAAAGATCGCGGCCGCAGCGGAAAACGCGGACTTTGAAGAGGTCGCGGAGCAGTTCCGCGACGAGATCAACGCCGTCTATTTCACGGAAGAGACCAAGCAGACGGACGACGAGAAGCAGGAAGAACGCAAAAACCGCGAAAAGCGCAGGGAAAACCGCATCAAATTCGTCGCGGCGTGCAAAAAGTTCCATGAAATTTTGCGCCGTCCCGAAGTCTCGATCTCCGACGAGGAGAAAAAGACCATCCGTCCTCTCGTGGACAAACTCAATCACAGGCACATTACGGTGGACGACGTGATCGCGGCGGTATCGACCAACCTCGATCTCCGCTACGGCATCGGTACTATCGACAATATCGACCATCTCGGCAATCGGCGCGTCAGGAGCGTCGGCGAACTTTTGCAGAATCAGCTGCGCGTGGGGATCGCGCGCCTCGAGCGCCTCATCAAAGAGCGCATGGCCACGCAGGATCCCAACGAGGTCACGCCTTCGGGGCTCATCAACGTGCGCCCCGTCTCCGCGGTCATCCGCGAATTTTTCGGTTCCTCGCAACTTTCTCAGTTCATGGACCAGACCAACCCGATCGCGGAACTTACGCATAAGCGCAAACTGTCCGCTCTCGGCCCCGGCGGGCTCAACCGCGAGCGCGCCACGTTCGACGTGCGCGACGTGCACCACAGCCATTACGGCCGCATGTGCCCGATCGAGACGCCTGAAGGACAGAATATCGGCTTGATCTCTTCGCTCGCGACCTTTGCGAAGGTCAACGAATACGGCTTTATCATGAGCCCGTACCGGCGCGTGCAGAAGGAGTACGACGAAAACGGGAAATGCGTACTCGTGCGCGTTACGGACGACGTGCTCTATCTGACGGCGGACGAAGAGGACAAATACGTCGTCGCGCAGGCGAACGAACCGCTCAACGAGGACGGCACGTTCGTGAACGAACGCGTGTCCTGCCGCCGTCGCGCGGACATTACGCAACTGCCCTGCGAAAAGATCGACTTTATGGACGTTTCGCCTAAGCAACTCGTCTCCGTTGCGACGGCGCTCATCCCCTTCCTTGAAAACGACGATACCAACCGCGCCCTCATGGGCTCGAACATGCAGCGCCAGGCGGTGCCTCTGCTCAAGACGGAGAGCCCCATCGTGGCGACGGGTATCGAGGCTGCGATCGCCAGGGATTCGGGCGTGATCGTAAAGGCCAAGGCCGCGGGCACGGCGATCGGCGTTTCTTCCAATCTGATCCGCATCCGCCGCGACAACGGCATGGTGGACGAATACAAACTGAAAAAATTCGAGCGCTCCAACCAGGGTACCTGCCTCAACCAGCGCCCCATCATCAGCACGGGCGACAGGGTGGAGGAGGGCGAGATCATCGCGGACGGCCCTTCCACCAACAACGGGGAACTTGCGCTCGGCAAAAATATCCTGATCGGCTTCATGGAGTGGGAAGGATATAACTACGAAGACGCGATCCTCATCTCCGAAAAGCTCGTGCGCGAGGACGTTTTCACCTCCGTGCATATCGAAGAGCACGAGACGGAAGCGCGCGATACGAAACTCGGCGAAGAGGAGATCACGCGCGATATCCCCAACGTCGGCGACGACGCTCTGAAAGACCTCGACGAAGACGGCATCATCCGCGTCGGCGCGGAAGTGTCCAGCGGCGATATCCTCGTCGGCAAAGTAACTCCGAAGGGAGAGGCCGAACTCACCCCCGAAGAGAGGCTTCTGCGCGCTATTTTCGGCGAAAAGGCGAGGGAAGTGCGCGATACGTCCCTGCGCGTCCCGCACGGAGAGGGCGGCATCGTCGTGGACGTGAAGATCTTCACCCGCGAAAACAAGGACGAACTTTCCCCCGGCGTGAACAAACTCGTGCGCGTCTATATCGCGCAGAAGAGGAAAATTTCCGTCGGCGACAAGATGGCGGGCCGCCACGGCAACAAGGGCGTTATTTCGCGCATCCTGCCGGAGAGCGACATGCCTTTCATGGCGGACGGCACCCCGATGCAGATCGTTCTGAACCCGCTCGGCGTTCCTTCCCGAATGAACATCGGGCAGGTGCTCGAAGTGCACCTCGGGTATGTCTGCAAACAACTCGGCTGGAAGATCGCGACTCCCGTCTTTGACGGCGCGACCGAAAAGGATATCAAAGAATTATTCAAAGACAACAACATCGTCAACCCCGAAGGCAACGTGGACGGCAAGATCCAACTCTACGACGGGCGTACGGGCGAACCGTTCGAAAACCGCGTTACCGTCGGCCAGATGTATATGATCAAACTCATCCACCTCGTAGACGACAAGATCCATGCGCGTTCCATCGGGCCGTACTCGCTCGTTACCCAGCAGCCGCTCGGCGGTAAAGCGCAGTTCGGCGGACAGCGTTTCGGCGAAATGGAGGTCTGGGCGCTGGAAGCATACGGCGCCGCGCATATCCTGCAGGAGATCCTCACCGTCAAGTCGGACGATATCGTGGGCCGCGTCAAGACTTACGAGAGCATCGTAAAGGGCAACAATATTTCCGAACCGGGCATCCCCGAAGCGTTCAAGGTCCTGTTCAAAGAACTGCAGTCTCTTGCGCTCGACGTCAAGGTTTTGACGGAAAGCAAGGACGAATTGCAGTTGAAGGACTTCTCCGACATCGACAACGAGGAGGACGAACCCGAATTCCGCCGCGGCGAAGAAGAGGAGGAGATCGACTTCAACTTCGACGACGAGGATGAAGACGAGGACGAAGATTCCGGCATGGATTCCATCTTCGACGAAGACGAGGACGAACTGGATACGGACGACGATTTCACTTCCGCGGATCTGTTTGACGACGACGATCTGGAAGACGACCTCGATGACCTGGACGACTTCGACGACGAGGACGAAGCGGACGAACAGGCCGACCACGACGAAAATTAATCGAACGGGAGGATTTTTATGTACGAATTAAACGATTTTGACTCAATACAGATCGGAGTTGCGTCTCCCGAAAAGATAAGAGAGTGGTCTTACGGCGAGGTCACCAAGCCCGAAACCATCAACTACCGCACCCAGAAACCCGAACGCGACGGTCTTTTCTGCGAAAAGATCTTCGGGCCGACCAAGGACTGGGAATGCCACTGCGGCAAATATAAACGCATCCGCTATAAGGGGATCATCTGCGAAAAGTGCGGCGTCGAAGTGACCCGCGCAAAGGTGCGCCGCGAGCGCATGGGCCATATCGAACTCGCCGCGCCCGTTTCGCATATCTGGTATTTCCGCGGCGTGCCCTCGAGGATCGGGCTTTTGCTCGATATGGGCCCCAAACAACTTGAACAGGTCATCTATTTTGCGGCGTACGTCGTGCTCGATCCGGGCAATATCCCTACGCTTACGTACAAGCAGGTAATCAACGACAAAGAGTTGCGCGAACTGGAAGAACAGTACGGCGATTCGAGCGTGACCGGCCTGAAAGTCGGCATGGGCGCGGAGGCGATCCGCGAACTTTTGCAGGCGGTCGACCTTGACAAAGAGAGCAAGGAAGCGAAGGACATCATTGAAAACAATCAGAGCGGCGCAAAGCGGCTGAAAGCGGTCAAGCGTATCGAGATCATCGAGGCATTCCGCAAGAGCGGCAACCGCCCCGAATGGATGATCCTGACGGTTTTGCCCGTCATCCCCCCCGAACTGAGGCCGATGGTGCAGTTGGACGGCGGCAGGTTTGCCACCTCCGACCTAAACGATCTCTATCGCCGCGTGATCAACCGCAACAACCGTTTGAAAAGGCTGATGGAACTGGGCGCGCCCGACATGATCGTCAAAAACGAGAAGCGCATGCTGCAGGAGGCTGTGGACGCGCTGATCGACAACGGCAGGCGCGGCAAGGCGATTTCCGGCCCTTCCAACCGCGAACTCAAATCCCTTTCCGGGCTTTTGCGCGGCAAGCAGGGGCGTTTCCGTCAGAACCTTCTCGGCAAGCGCGTAGACTATTCCGGCCGTTCGGTTATCGTCGTAGGCCCCGAACTCAAATTGTATCAGTGCGGCCTTCCCAAGGAAATGGCCATCGAACTGTTCAAGCCGTTCATCATGAAAAAACTGGTCGAAAGCGGCCAGTGCCACAATATCAAGAGCGCGAAGCGCGCCGTTGAAAAGGCAAAGGCGGGCGTCTGGGATGTCCTGGAAGGGGTCATCAAAGAGCATCCCGTGCTTTTGAACCGCGCGCCGACGCTGCACCGCCTGTCCATTCAGGCGTTCGAGCCCGTGCTCATCGAGGGCAGGGCGATCAAGATCCATCCGCTGGTCTGCGGCGCGTTCAACGCCGACTTCGACGGCGACCAGATGGCTGTCCACGTGCCTCTTTCCATCGAGGCGCAGGCGGAAGCGAGATTTTTGATGCTCTCTTCCAACAACATCCTCAAACTTTCCGACGGCAAGCCGGTCATGACGCCTACGCAGGACATGGTCCTGGGCGCATATTACCTGACGATCATCAGAAGGTACGAGGACAAGTGGTACGACGAGCGTCACAACGAAGTCCCCGAGGGCACGGAGGGCGCCGAACAGTACAGGGCAGCGCTCTACACTTCGGAAGACGAGGCGATCATGGCCTATCAGACCAAAGCGATCACTTTGCAGGACGAAATTTACGTCAAGCGCACGGTAAAACTGCCCGAGGGCAAGTTTTTTGCGGAAGACGGCTCTCCGCTCGAAGAGATCACCGGCCGCGTAAAGACCACGGTCGGCAGGATCATTTACAACAGCGCGATCCCGCAGGATCTCGGGTTCGTCAGCAGGGAAAAGCCTGCGGATTATCTCAAATACGAGATCGGCGGCAGCAATGCCTGCGACCTTACCCTTCTGAAAGACAGATACGAGGTCGCCGTCGACGGAAAAACTGTCCGTCAGGAACAGAGCGATACGGCCGTCGATAAGAAGATGATCTCCAAGATCGTCGACCGCTGCTTCAAGACGGGCGGCGCACCCAAAGCGGCGGACGTTCTGGACAAGATCAAAGCGCTCGGTTACAAATATTCTACGATCGGCGCATTGACGACGTCCGTGTTCGACATGCATATACCTGCGGCGAAGCAACAGAAGATCGCCGAGGCGGAAGAGGCGGTCGAAAAGATCGAAAAGAAATACAACCGCGGTCTCCTCAAAGAGGAAGAGCGTTACAACGCCGTCGTCAATGTTTGGAAAAACACGACGGACGCGGTCACGGCGGAACTCAAAGCGAGCCAGGATAAGTTCAATCCTATCTGGATGATGGCAAATTCCGGCGCGCGCGGTTCCATCGACCAGATCAAACAACTTGCGGGCATGCGCGGCCTCATGGTCAACCCGCAGGGTAAAATGATCGAAATCCCCGTTAAATCCTGTTTCCGAGAGGGACTTACCGTTCTCGAATACTTCATCTCCTCGCACGGCGGCCGAAAGGGCCTTGCGGATACGGCGCTGAAAACGGCTGACTCCGGTTATCTGACCCGCCGTCTGGTCGACGTTTCGCAGGACGTCATCGTGCGCGAGGACGACTGCTGTGCGGGCAAGAAGCCCCGCGGCATAAAGATCTCCGCAATTTCCGAAGACGGAGACATCATCGAAGATCTTGCGGATCGTCTTGCCGGCAGGTTTGCGGCGGAAGACGTCGTCAATCCCGCCACCGGCGAAGTGATCGTTCCCGTCAACGAGATGATCACGGACGATACGGCGAAAGCCATCGTCAAGGCGGGCATCACGGAAGTTTCCATCCGCAGCGTATTCACCTGCAATTCCCGTCACGGCGTCTGCGCCAAGTGTTACGGCAAAAACATGGCGACCGACCGGCCCATTCAGGTGGGCGAGGCTGTCGGCGTGATCGCGGCTCAGTCCATCGGCGAACCGGGCACGCAGCTCACCATGCGTACCTTCCATACGGGCGGTATTGCCGCTACGGGAGACATTACGCAGGGTCTTCCGCGTGTCGAGGAACTTTTTGAAGCGAGAAAGCCGAAGGGCGTCGCAACGCTTACCGAAGTGGGCGGCGTCGTGCGCATCAGCGAACAGGATAACCAGAAACACGTCATCGTGTGCGACGATGCGGGCATTGAAAAGAAGGAATACGTTCTTCCTTTCAATGCGGAACTCAAAGTCAAAACGGGCGACAGGGTAGAACCGGGCGCGCAACTCAACGGCGGTTCCGTCAACCCGCAGGATATTCTGCGCATACAGGGCGTCAAAGGGGTGCAGGATTATATTCTCAACGAAGTACAGAAAGTGTACCGTTCGCAGGGCGTTGACATCAACGACAAGCACGTCGAGATCATCGTCCGCCAGATGATGAGAAAGGTCCGTATCGAAAACTGCGGCGATACCGATATGCTGCCCGGCGAACTCGTGGATATGTTCACGTTTGAGGACGAAAACCTCAAAGCGCTGGAAAAGGGCGGCCAGCCCGCCACGGCTAAGAGGGTGCTGCTCGGCATCACGAAAGCCGCGCTTTCCACCGACTCCTTCCTCTCTGCCGCATCCTTCCAGGAAACGGCAAGGGTACTCACCGAAGCGGCCATCAAAAACAAGGTGGATCCGCTCATCGGCCTCAAAGAAAATGTCATTATCGGCAAACTGATCCCCGCGGGTACGGGCGTTCGCGATTACAAAAACGTCAGCCCGCAACTTGCGGCAGGGCACCGCGAAAGCGATCCTCTCGTAGAAGCGGAAGAGACGGCCGAAGAAGCAAATTAACGAAAGAAAGCGCTCCGAACGGGGCGCTTTCTTTGAACGGAGCAAATATGAAAGGTATCATCCTTACAAATGCATATTACTGTCCTCCCGACGTCATGTATCAGCCGGAAAGGCTGCAGGAGGAGTTTTCCGCGCGCGGCGTGCGTGCGGACATACGTCGCAACGATTTTTTTCCTTTTCGTCTGAAGAAGGGAGAATTGCAGTCCCTTTTGGGAGATTATGGTTTCTGTATTTATCTGGATAAGGATAAGTACGTTTTGCAGTCCATCGAAAAGTGCGGCATGCGCGTATATAATTCCTATCGCGCGATCGCTGCCTGCGACGATAAAATGACCACTTGTCTGGCGCTTTCCGGTCTCGGCATCCCCATGCCGGACACGCTTCCCGGCCTGCTCTGTTACAGCCCTGCCGAAAAAGTCAGGAAAGAATCCCTTGTACAGGTCTCCGGAACGCTCGGCTTTCCCCTCGTCGTCAAAGAGGCGTACGGCTCCCTCGGAAAGGGCGTCTATCTCGCGCACGACATGGCGGAACTCAGCGCGATCGCGGAAAAGATAAAGTGTGTTCCCCATCTTTTTCAAAAATTTATCGCCTCCAGTTACGGAAAAGATCTGCGCGTGATCGTCGTAGGGGATCGGGTCGCGGGCGGCATGCTGCGCGAATCGGCGGAAGGATTCCGTTCCAACCTCGGCGCGGGGGGCTCGGGCAGAAGTTATCCCGTGAGCGATCGCATTGCGGCGCTTTCTCTGAAGATCGCAAAAAGTTTGGGACTGGATTATTGCGGCATCGATTTTCTTTTCGGGGAAGGGGAAGAAATGCTCGTCTGCGAAGTCAATTCGAATGCGTTTTTCAAGGGCTTTGAACAGGCTACGGGCGTAAACGTGGCGGGAATGTTTGCGGAGCACGTGCTTTCCGATCTGGAAAAAATAAAAGGATAGGATCGCGGAGGGATTATGGATCGCGAATATTTAATCGGACCGTGCGCGGGGATCGCGGCGGAGATCCTGAAAGGGCAGATCGTTACGGTCATAGACGTCGAGGGAGGACAGGTGGCGGATTTTTTTGCGGAAATGGCGGGAAATCCCGACGAATTTCTTTCGGCGGGCGTCACGATCGATTGCAATGAATCGCTGCGCCTTGGCGTCGGCGATACGGTCTATTCAAATTTATATCGGCCGATGTTCCGCGTTCTTTCCGACGATGTCGGAGAACACGATTTGCTGCATCCTTGCTGTCGGCCGGAGATGTACGATTTTTTCTACCGCAACGGGAACGGGCATCCGAATTGTCTGGACAATATCAATGCGGCTTTGAAAAAAGTCCGGCCGATCGTTCATCCCGTTAATTTATTTATGCACACGAAAATAGGGGAGAACGGAAAAATAACCGTTCTGCCTCCGGTTTCGAAAGCGGGCGATCAGATCGTTTTCAGGGCGGAAGCGGATGTGCGCATCGCCGTAGCCGCCTGCAGCGTGTCTGAAAGCGCATGCAACGGCGGCAGGTGCACCCCGATCAAAATCATCGTGCGGGACTGAGAACGCGCAAAGGCGCGGCTGTTTTCGGCAGCCGCACGGATAAAAAGAATTTTCTTATAAGCATCGCATAAAAAAGGCGGCTCCGTATACGGCGGGCCGCCTTTGGTCATTCAATTATTTCCGAGAAAAAGCGTCTTTGTCGCAATATGCCCGCAGAACAAGGCGTCGTGCTCCACGAACAGCATGGTCGGGCATGATCTGAGGATCAGTTCTTCCAACTGTATTCTTGAAACGAGGTCGATATAATTGAGCGGTTCGTCCCATACGTACAGATGTGCGGGCGTCGCCAGCGATATGGCCAGCGCCGTCTTCTTTTTCTGGCCGTCGCTGAACGCCGAAACGTCTTTCGAGAAGAGGTCGCTTCTGAAATCCAGTTTGTTCAGGATCGCCATCACGATCTCGGGCGGCGCGCCGTGCGCTTTCGCACAGTCGAACACGGAACCGGTCAGCGATCGCGTATCCTGCGGAAGATAGGAAATGACCGCATCGGACGGCATCGATATAGATCCCTCCGACGGATTCAGTTCTTTGGTAACGAGTCTGAGAAGAGAGGTCTTGCCGCAGCCGTTTTGTCCCGATACGGCGATCCTGTCGCCCCGTTCGATGCACAGGCATATGTCCCGGAACGCATACGAATCCCCGTATTTCACGCTCGCATGCGTT
>ERZ1106932.77-NODE-77-length-39369-cov-9.097853_pt1 | contig 39369 bp, 30 predicted proteins | sample MGYA00403665_ERZ1106932 | MGnify/ENA primary metagenome ERZ1106932 (study PRJEB35170, sample SAMEA104062448) | human gut metagenome | biome: human gut; feature: human-associated habitat; material: faeces | place: Denmark | collected 2012-08-24 ... | reverse complement strand
GAATAATTCGAGCGGGCGGCTTTTCATTAAATTTTATTCTATGGGAAAGGTTTTTATATTTTTCACGTCATGATATTATATCCCCGTTTCTCCCTCTATTATTTCTTCTCCTAACACAATATAATTGCCCAAAGAAAATATCGAAGCTTCTAGATTTTCATAACTTTATACATGGTTGTTACAATCTTCTATTATAAATATACTATACTTTTTCAAATAGGTTAAATGTGTATTACACAATTACAAACTTTTCCTTTAGAAATAATCGGTAATATTTCTCCATCATTTTTTACTCCATTTACAATCATTTTCTGTAAGCCAGAGCGTCTGATTTCTATCAAATATATTGCACCTCTAAATTTTCTTTTAATCTTTACGTTGTCCCAACAGGAAGGCACATTCGGTCGTATACGCAATCCGTTATAATCGGCTTGTATACCGAGCATATACTCTGTAAATGCACGATACATCCAACCAGCGGTCCCGGTAATCCAACACATCGGAGCAAAACCTTTTTTATATGGACTATCCGGACCTATGTACATATTTGAAAAAGCATATGGCTCTACACCGTTATCAGGATTTTCAGGATTATCGTATCGAATTTTCAAATACGTTTTATAAGCCATATCCGCACGATTTAGTAAGCAATCAGCCACCAACTTAAACGCAACACCATGATTATAAACAGAACCGTTTTCAATCAGCCCCGGAATAAAGTAGGTTGAACGTCCCAATTCTTCAATCCCCTTAGTATATGGAGGCGTATTTTGTACATACCCAAATTTACATTGTAAACGCTTTTCCACCGTATCCATCAATTCATTTCCGAGCTCAGCCGTTCTGATTCCCGCCAATATGGCCCAAGTTTGAGGATTGAGATATATCTTCCCCTCAGCATTTTCGTCTGCCCCTACTTTTTCGCCGCTATCCGCATAGCCATAAATATAGTGATCTCCGTCCCAACCGTACTTTTCTATAGCGGCTTTTAATTCTCTGTTCTTTTTTTCGTATTCTCCAATGAGCAATTCTTCTTTTCCGATCTCGCCGAGCAGTTCTAAAAATTCATTCACGGCTTTCACGGTAGCAATTGAAAGCCATACGCTTTCTCCTTTCCCTTTCATTCCGGCATTATTCATGCTATCATTCCAATCTCCTCCACCCCACAAAACGAGATTATGTACACCGCGATTTGTCAAAAGAAAATCCAAACCGCGTTTAACATGACAAAATACATTTTCGGAAAGTTCGCTATCGAGATAAGGAACGGAAATCCACAAAATCTCAAAATCGCCCGTTTCTTTAATATATTGCGTTACCGTCTCCGGAATCCAAACAGGCATATCGTAATATGGATATTTAAAATCTGGCTCATACATGCGGATTGCATTTCCCGACTCGTACTGATGAGAAAGCGCGTGTAAAATTTGTTTTTTTGCAAGAGCTGGATCCAAGGAAACAAATGCGCTAATATCTTGCATTACGTCTCGAAACCCCTTGCCATAAACGCGCCCCCACGTTTTTCCCAAAGAAAGCTGACGTTTTGTCCAAATATTCGTTAGAATGTCAAAATATTTATCAGGCGTTTCGCAAACAAACACTTTGTTATACTCGTCATTACGATGTTTCACGGTTTCGATTTCTAAATCGAAACGCTTGTTTTTCAAATATTTGTCTGCTACGTTTTTCGCTTCTGTTTTATTACGTTCGATTCCGCAGATAAAAATAAACTCTTTTGTTTCTCCTGCGGCCAAATCCAAATCAAATTGCATTGCCGCACAATAAAATCCCTCGAATACCGTACCTTCCGAAGATAATTGTTCCCGCATCAAACCGACAGGGTCCTTTTCGTCTCCGTACGTTCCAAAAAAGCCCTCATCGTTTACGCTAAAGCCTTTTAACGGAAAATTACATTTTGCAAACATCAAATTATAATCGTCAATTTTCTTAAAATGATCATGCTCGTATATGATTCCCCCGAAATCATCGTCGAAGTATCCCTTTCCATATGCCCAATGTTCGGTAATGTTCGCTTCGATATCGCAGTAGTAATATCCGTCCAGACGTCTCGAACGACCGCTTTTATTGAACAGTCGAACTCTTACCAACTCAACATAATCATTTTCCGGTACGGTAATCGTCATTTCCGTAAGCAATCCGTCATATTCGCTTATAATTGTTTGATAACCGAGTCCTACATGACACTCGTAAACTTCAAACGGAGTATCATAAAAATTACGATTCGGACTGAAAAATTTGCCCGTTTCTAAATCTTTCAAGTAAAAATATCTCTTAGACTTTACAAACGTACGACGATTGGTGTCAATGCAGGCAAGTGCACTGCCTCGACCAAGCTGATCGGTAAAACTTACAACTTTTTCACTCCATAAATAATTTTTCAAAGGACGAATAGGTCTCATATCGGTAATGATATATTCGTTCCCTTCAAAATATCCCATCTTTGTTTTTAAGCATTTTTCCGTTGCAATCATAATAATATAAATTTCCCTCCATTCCTTCTAAATTTTTCCCGACGTAAACCCATGCGACAGTTTTTATCGATATTACATTTTCTGTAATCCGTCCAAAAAAGACGTATCATTTATCCGTATCCATACGTATCTCGAAAGTCCGCTGTCCGCCTGACGTGCGAATTTCCGAGCAATCTCAAAGCGGATTTCTTCCGCTCTTCCATGAAAACCTCCGCCGTTAATCATGTCCGGATTATAAATTGAATAACTTTTGCCGTCCGCATGAATCTTTGATAAATTGGTCATAAAACCGTTATACGACTTTAATAAATGCTGCTTATCTCCCGTCAACGCAAAATATAAATAATCCGCTTCCGCGCGCCAGATAGTCCAAGCATGTCCGGCGCAAATTGCAGGACCGTCCGCATCTCCTTCCCACTGCGTTTCCCACCACCTAAGCGAAGAGCCATGCATCTGGCAGATAGGTGTTTTAATAACCCAGCTTTCGTGTATATCAAGTATTTCTTTTGCCTTTTCAATATATTTCTGAACTTTTTTAACATTTTTACAGTAATACAAAAGAGCCAACGCCGTACAAGAAATCGAACCGTCTTCCATTTCTGCCTCAGCTTCAACGGCAACGCCGCCTTCCGTAGGAAAACTCAAACCACGACAGAATAAATATTCCGCCATTTTTGAAGCCGCTTCAAAATATTTTTCCGAACGGATTGGATCTTTATCCGCCAAAAAGTTCGCCATATCGACAAGCGGAATCATCGGACAACAAACCGTCGTATAATCTTCCCATACGCCGTTGTTGCACCGCTCCAATCGCCCATCTTCCTTTTGATAATTTTCTAAAAGGCTGTCCGTTGTTTTAATGGCATAATCAAAATATTTTTCATCTCCAAAGTAACGGTAAGCGTCTAACAGTAATGTAATACCGAAAAACTCTTCCTGAATTCTATTATTGCCATATATGTTATAAGCAGGAAATTCTTTTTGCGGAAAAGCAAAAATCGTAATTCCTTCCTTTGCTTTTGTTTCATCGGTTTCAGTTACCACATCAAGAAGTTGTTTGATTTTATTCTCATACTCTGTCACCTCAGCCCCGCTCAAACAATTTTTAAAACGGCTTAAAAACCGTAACATTGCAGGAGCCCAACACTGATGCTCACAAAGGTTCCCGTCCGTTACTTCGACGTCCTTCATATCGACCGCATTCATCGACATTTTATACAGTTCAATAATATTTTTATATCCGTAAACCGTACTTTCCGCACCACGTTTGCCTTTATATACAGGTATGAGCTTCGTTTCACCTGCCAGCTTAATTTTATAGCGATCAGAACAGGGCAACATTGTTTCTGTATTCCCCGTAATTTCTAAAAACCCATCAACTTTTCCGTAAAATTTCAATTCGATTTCGGAGCCTATACAACCACCGCCCCTGTCATAATCCATAAAAGGCACTCCGTAAAAAGCCGCTAATTTTTGCAGGCAATCGTCAAAATCGCTGACAGGTATAATGGCAAAAGTCAGAAGATGTTTTCTTCTTTGTGTTTTATACACCTTGTCAAAATTGGAAAGCAGCTTCAGGTTGATAAAATAATGTCCGCCAAGATACGGAGAATAATCCATTTTCCAACCATCCGCGCCCCCTTTTATCGCTACTACTATATTATTGCCGTTCGGTTTAGTCAAATATGCATAAATAATCTGACCGTCTTGTGAAGCATAGGGCGAATTGAAAAGGAACTGTCTCCGCCATCCTCCCCCGTCCTTTTTTCCCATAAAATTGAAGGGAAGATTAACCCCGAATTCCGATAAAATCGGATTTTTAGATTCCAATTCAAATAAGAGCCCGATTTCCTCCTCTGTAACGCTCAAAGTCGTATCGATATCTTCACACCGTAATGTCCCGTAGCTTTCCGAAAACTCTCCTTTTCTGTCAATAAAGGGCGTAGACGAAGGTTTTTCCCCTTTTGTAATGTCGTCTGATATCAATGTGTAGCAAACACTTATATTGCCGCCATTCAATATTTTATCTTCGGGACAACGCGTGTCGATAATTGTTTTTGTCTTTCCATCAAATTTCAATTTCATATATACCACTCCTTATATCGGTAATTTTTACTTTTGCACAAATTCCATCACGTCCTTTCTCCGCCGTTTCAGCCAGCTTCCCTTTGTAAAATCCGGAACGGTTTGAGGCATACCTCCCATTAAAATAGAACGTTCCGACAAAGCTGTAATGCACATCCATGAAGCAGCATCATAAACGTCTATCGGCATGTCATCTCCATTTAAAGCCGCCTTGAAAAAAGCTTTAAACATGATATAATCCATTCCGCCATGCCCTAACGCTTTTTCTTCTTCGGTAATATTTTTCCAAATATCCGGAATATATTCCCCATAATTTTCGGCATTGTTGAGGTATTTTTCGATAGCCTTGTGCGGTTCCCAAAATTCATGCGAATCCATTTTTTCATCTAAAAAAATCATATTCGCTTCCTGAGCACACATTCCTTTCGTTCCTCTTACGGTGAATTCTCTCGAATAATATTTGGGAAGAGTTGTATCCAATTTCAATGAAATCGTTTCCCCGTTTGCACAGGTAATAATCGTATTTACAATATCTCCCTGGGAGAATCTACTATATTTTAAGGACGGATCGGGATTTTTATCGCTTTTTGCAAACTCTTCCAAGCCCGCCGCTTTTGACGCAACGGAAACCAAAGTCTGCATTTTATTACCTCGATTTATGTCCAGTATTTTTGCTATCGGCCCTAACTCATGGGTGGGATAGTTTTCACAGTTTCTTTTTCTATAATTATCCAACCGATAATGCCTGTTTACATACCCGCCCAAGATTTCATCTCTCAAATCGTGGCTATACGCCCCGTGACAATGTACAATTTCTCCGAGTTTCCCTGCTCGAACCAATGCAGTAGAAAGTAATTCAAATCTGTCAAAGCAACAATTTTCCATCATCATGATAGGTGTTTTAAACTCTTCGTAAGTCCTGACAAGTTCCCAACACTCTTCCGTATCGTATGCGCCGCCCACTTCCATTGCCGTGATTTTTCCGGCGCGCATGCTATCGATTGCCATACGGATATGTTCGTTCCAGGAAGAAGCCACCAAAACCGCCTCGACAGATGTGTCCGTCAATAATTTTTTATAATCTGTATAACAAGCAGGGACTTTTTGCTGTTTTTCAAGTATCTGCGCTTTTGCCCGCTCTACTCTGTCAGAGTAAATATCGCAAACAGCCGTTACCTCCGCTTCTTTACAGGCAAGAATCGTATCCAATAACGCACGGCCGCGGCAGCCGAGACCTATAACACCCATACGTAATTTTTTCATTTCTATTTTTCCTTTACTATATGTACTTTATATTTTTTGTTATAAATACCCCCAAACGAACAAATCTTTTGGGGGTATTTATAACATAATAGGATATAATCAGATATAATCTTATGCTTTTTCTACTTTCGTTTCAACGAAGAGATTATCGAAATTCGCCCAAGCCTCTTCCGTTCCTGTACGGGTAAACCCTATGATAAATTTACGCACGTCGTTCAAAGAAACGGCTTCGTTTTCAAATGCGTCTTTGGCGACGCTGCAATCGATAGTAATCCGATACCACCCGTCCGCTCCGTCAACCTCCGCGACCGAAATCCCTGCAGGCAATCCTTCCGGATTCGTAACGGAAAATCTTACTTCTTTGCTTTTGTCGCTATCTGTTTTGTCGAAGGACAAAATGATCTCTCCAGTAGACGCTCCTCCGAATTTTATGTCGAAAGTCATCACCGCATCGGTAAGATCGCAGTTTTTCCAGTCGTTTGCCGAATTCAAATGAACTTTTGCGTCGATGCTGGGATAATCGCCTTCGATAGTTATTTTTTGCGAATAGTTACTGCCCGTACTATGCACTTCCGTATCTTTCTTCCAAACACCGCTCGGCTCGTTATACTGCAAATTTGTATAATCGTACGCTTCGCTTTCCTCCGGTTTCGTAGTATCTAACCCCGGGAATTGATCTTTCGTTTCGTCATTATAAGCAACGATATCGTAATTATCAATATACGCGGTAAAGCTGTACATTTTCGTTCCGTCTTCCGGCGCATCGGCTGACTGCACTTTCATATAATTAACGTCATAATCGTCTTCCTGCTTTCCGCCGGGCGCAAAATATCCGTCCTCGTCAAAGAAAAAGTTTGCCGTAATGCCAAGCGCGCGATAAGAGAAATAGATATGCGTCCACTGTTTCGGCGCAGCCTCTTGAATCAATTCTTCCTTCCAGTCTAAATCAAGTCCCGTTGCTGCATAATTGATACGAGGGCAAAATAGAAGAGCCGATTCTCCGGGATTATATACCCAGAAGGATACCACGGCATTTTCCCATGCCTTTTCGGGATCTTCCTCTTTTGTAATCGACCAATGCTCATCCAGCAAAGTACCGTCGATCGAATTGAAGTTTACTCCTTTAGGATGCGTATTCGTCCCCGCATAAAAAAGCTTTACGGAAGAATTAGATCCCTCGCGCAAATATGCCTTATCATGATTTAGCGTCTTCTGCAATTCGGGATCGCACCAGGTAGCCAAAATTGCTTCATCTACGGCATCCGAACGATATTCCACCGTGACTTCGACAGACGCCGTGCTTTGCATTCCGCCTTTTGCTGCTACTATTTCGGCCGTAAATTCCGCCACTGTATCCAGCTTAAAAGACAATCCATTAAACGGCACATCGAGGAAATCGTTTCCGCTTAAATATACTCCGGACGCCGTATATGAAACAGAGTCATCGTAATCGGTGATTAAATCTTTTAGATCATACGTATCACCGACGTAAACGTAAATCTCCGTTTCCGAAAGAGTGAGCGAAGGTGCCTTATCCGAATCTTTGCCGCAACTCGTACCGACTACCCCCATCATGCAAATACACCCTAATCCAAGGGCCGCTTTTTGAAATACAGTTTTCATAAATTTATCCTCCTTAACCTTTTAATCCGCCCGCCACCGTATTTTGCATAATCACTTTTTGGAAACAGCAATAAATAACGATAATGGGAATCATTGACAATAATATAGCAGAAAAATACAACGGAGCGCCTTTTACCGAACTATTGGATACCTGCGCTTCCGTTTCAATCAGATAAAGCCCTACCGAAAGCGTCGGATAGGAAGGCAGATACAAATAAGGCGTCATATAATCATTCCATGTACCGATAAAGTTAATGATAGCAATGGAAACAATTGCAGGCAACGCCTGCGGCAACATAATGCGTAAAAGAACCTGAAGATGATTTGCCCCGTCAATAAACGCCGCCTCGGCATAGCCCCAGGAAACCGATTGAAAATAGCTGTACAGCGTTATAAAAGCAAAGCCGAAGCCGCCGCCCCACATAAGCCAAATCAAAGCGGGATTATCTACCATACCCAAATCGGCAGCCAATTTATATGTCGCAGGCATATTACCAACTAACGGAATGACCTGAATAAAAATGGCGATTGAATAAAATATTTTCGAACCGCGAAATCTATATTTAGAACAGGCATAAGCGGTACAAATACTTGAAATAATTCCCACTCCCGTCGCTATGATCGTGACCCACAAGCTATTGCCGATCATCCCTACCAGCGAAGTTTTGCGAACCTGTAACTCAAAAACATGTATATAATTTTGCCATCCCCAATTTTTGGGAAGAGAAAATTGATTATCATAAAATTCGCTTAACGTTTTTCCTGAATTAATAAGCGCCCATACGAACGGATAGATTAACGACGCGGCATAAAACAAAAATATCACCGACGAAACAGTCAAAAGTATACGTTCCTGCAAAGACCACTGTCTCCATCGGGCCACAAGCCCTTTAAAAGGAAATTTACGAGTTTTTTTCATAATATCCCTCCTTTAATATTCTACGGCGTCGCTTACTTTATCCAGAAGCCTTTTAACGATCAATACAAGCGGGGTACCTATCAGCGTAAAAATTAAGCCTACCGCAGCAGGATAATTGAGATTATCCGTCCCGTTTGCCGCCGCCATAGTGTATCGCGTAATATACCACCCTATCGTCGAAGTGCCGTATTCGCCCTCCGTCATCAACATTACCGGCATATACATGTTAAACATTCCTGCCATACCTAAAATAAATACCGTCGAAATCGTAGGCCATACCAAAGGACACACAATGCGAACAAATTCTGTCCCCATACCGCACCCATCAATTTTTGCCGCTTCAAAAATTTCCGAAGGAACGCGCGCCAACGCGCCCGATATCAGGACAAGATTAATTCCTATACCGGACCAAAGCATTTCAACCATAATTGTTGCATACGCCGTCTTTTCAGACCCGAAAAGCCCGTTGTTGGCCACCTCCTCGGAGAGAGGAATGTGAAGCTTCTCCAAAAGCGCTATTACGGGACCAGGACCGTTAGGCGTCACTCCTACCAAATAGCGGAACAACATACATATAACTACCGTACTGATAATGGAAGGCAAAAAAAAGATAATCCTGTACACCGAATGTCCGTAACACTTTTTGAAAAGAAGATACGAAAACAATACGATAATAGGAAGATTGATTCCGTTACAAACCACAAAATAAATCAAAGTATTGACAATACTTTCCTTCAAATGCGGTTGGGTCGTAAACTCTCTCCAAAAACGTTCAAAATTTGCAAACGTCAACGCTCCGTCGGAAGGCGACTGAAAGCCGAGTAGTATTGAATCGAAATTGACATATACCCAAAATACAGCAAACTGTATAACAGGAAAAGCCATCAGACAACAGACAAATAAAATGCTTTTTCTTTCCCTATTCCAAAAAGCCTTGTTTTTTCTTGTCTTTAATTCTGTTTGTTCCATAATATTATATCCTTACGAAATTCCGGCAACATTTAAGAGGAAAGTCCAATTATCGCCCGAAACAGATTTTAAATTATTTTCATATATATTATCCGCAGCATATGTCCCAGCCGACAAGCCTTTCACTAAAGTTACCCAAGAGTTAATGTAAGGAATAGACGTAATACCCGCCGCCGCACGAATCTCGGAAAGCTGATTTGCTTCGCAAATTTGCGTCGAATTTTCGCTATGCGTCAAAACATCAAGCGATTCTTGATAAGCGTTTATTTCTTCTCCTTCGGGTTCGGTATAATCGTACGGAAGATTGCCATGCGCCTTTTCACGGTAAATTCCCTGAAAATCGTTGCTCGCTATAAAACGCAGGAACAGTTTTGCTGCTTCTTTCGAATCTGAATGGTAAGGAATATAGCTGACATGCTGATACCCTAAATCGTAATATATACCGCGAGCAGCACGGATTTCCTCAACCTGAGCTCCGTCAAGCGTCACGGAATAAGCGGAACGGACAGCGGAAATAATCTCTTCGTCAGTTTTATTCTCATCGACACCTTTTATTACCTCACTCAAAATTTTGTCGCAGGTATCCGGATTGCTGTGTAATTTCAACTTCTCTCCCAATTGAGACATGACCGGCACTCGCATAATACGAATATCGGGAAGATATTTCTCATAAGAAGGATCGTTACACATTTCATTATACATCCAGTCCCCCGAAGTACAAAAAGCCGCCTTTCCTTTCAGCAGAAGGTCCTGCGCGCCCAAATTATCGACTGTGGTAAGCGTTCCCGGCGCAGCATAACCGCTATCACAGAAAGTTTCAAGATTTTCAAAAGCGTAAAGCCAGCCTTTATTATCATAAACCTTCCAGCCTTCTTTAATGGTATCTCCGCTCTCGGGCTTTAAACGATAAAAATCATAATAATCATCCTCTCCAGCATACTGAGCAAACCACGTTTCCGTCACATACTGCCAATATCCCGCCGCATTGTTTCCTCCCCAGGCAACAGGATAAACATTATCAGCCTTGCCCTCTGAGAGAATTTTGTCAAAAGCCACTTTTAATTCGTTTGTTGTACGAGGTACTTCCCCGCCGAGATATGAATCGACAACTTTTTTATTATATACAAAGCCGGAAGACGCACTCGTCCATTGATATAAAAAGCGCGTTCCCTTCCATTTATCGACTTTTCCGTTGTACGCAAGAAAATAATCTGCGGAATCTGATATTTTACTTTCAATAGATTCTGTCTCTACTTGTTTATTGAAACCTATCGCACCGGATTCATAAACATCGGACAGATCTTCCAAAAGAGTATAATCCGACGTACGAAGAATCTGCGCCGAAGCATCTACAAGTTCCAATATCGCGGCACTTCCCGACGCAAAATATAAATCGATATTATTCTTTTTGTAATCTTTCGTTTGCGAGACGACTTCCTCCGTCGTAATCGTTCCCGCACTTTCCTCAATTTTTGCAGAATAACCTTCATCTGCATACATTTTGTTAAATTCATCGACAGCAGCGTTTAACCATTCGTCTCCAAAGCCCGCTTTCCAAGCGCGAATTTGCACGACGGATTCACCGCCCGGCCGAACTCCTTTTTGACATCCGACAGCGGACAATGCAAATGCCGCCGTCAGTAATGCAGCCCCAACAATTTTTAATTTCATGTTTCACCTCAACTATTTAATTTATCTAAAATCGCCATTGCGGCAACTTCATCGTTATACAAATTTTCCAGTAAATCTAAAAGCTCACCGCGGACGGAGCTGAATACAAAAACGTCCGTATAAGATATTACCCCCTTATATATACGGGAATAAAATTTCGATAAAATTTTATCTGTATTATAATTTTTATTATGTTTTTCGTTTATTTCTTCTATTTTTCGCTCAGTCATCCAAAGATATTCATAGTCTTCATTTCCTTCGCGGATAGACTCCAAGCGCAACGTGGAAATCGGCGTTTCCAGTCCGTAATACGAGCCTGGATATACCAGCTGTCCGTCTCCGTTACAGCCTTCCCACGAAAGGGGATCTACCCATACGTTTCTGTCCGTCGTCGTTTTGTCAAAATTATATTTACGATAATAGCAAATATTCCAAAACAGCGTTGCGCTCACCCCGAGATCATATTGCATCCAGCGCATCGTGCGGGAAGAAATCAAATTATCGTCGATATGATAACTCGGATACGGATTTTGGGGATTAATACAAGTGTACCACCAAAAGTCCTCTCCGCTTTCCCTTTCGGTTGAATTTCGTCTCTCCTCAATCAGCTCTTTCATCCCCGATTGGTTAAAATGATCGACTGTGGGACACCACGTCTGAACACCTCCCACTGTATCCGAACCGATATAGGTTTCATCATATTTTGTCGTTACAATATGAGGAATATGAATAAAGCTGTCGTACAAATCGGGATAATCTTTCAGTCGGTCTTTAAGTGCCTGTTTCGCTTTGGTAATTTGTAAATCGCAATCACGAACCTTTCCTGCCGTATCCGCAGTAGGTTCGTCTATTAACGAATCGAGATAATAATACGCTTTTTTGAATAAATCGATACTTTCATTTCCCGCTTCACGCAATTGGATATTTTTATCGATCATGGCGCCTAAAAGTTGAACGGCATAATCATAATCAAATGTACTCCCGCCTATTACGTCGGGATTGCTTGTTTTTACTGATCTATAAGGAAGCCAATAGCCCGTCACCATGTTATTTTCCGCGTACGGCACAACTGCTTCGGCAAAAGAGACGGGATCTGACGGATAATACGGAATCCTCATTCCCGTAACACGTTTATTGGTAATAAACCAATAATATATTTCCTGAATATTAGAGGACATCTCCTCACTCATATTCGTCTCGCCGAACGGAATATTGTCGTACCAAATCGCAAATGCGCTGCGAGCATGTACTTCCTCGGGAATTGTCAAATCTCTTACGGTAACGGTTACGGGAACATCGACTTTTTCATCGTCAAGCGTAAGTTTCGCCGTTCCCGTATATGTGCCGGCCTCCGCATCCCTCGGAATATTCAGATTCACCCAAATCCCCTGATGTTCCCCCGCCGTCACTTTATTATCACGGCGGGCTTTATATCTGTCCATAGGAACCAATGCGTCCGGATACCACCCGGCATACATGTTAGCGGTAGTCGGATTACTTGTCGTAGGGGTAGTCACTTCAATGTAACGTTCCGCCAACACTTCAAATTGTTTTGCTGATAATGTCGCGCCGGATTCTGTTTTTACATCGTTTACAGCCAAGTCGAAAGACGCAATATTTTCCGAAGCAGTAAACATTAATTGGGCGCCTTCCGTTTCTCCTCGTATCGCATCAAAACGCAATTCCGCCGGAGTTTCGCTTAAAAGCCCGCCCTCAGATTGGTCCTGTTCGGCAATAGGCAAATCTTTCATAATCTTAACCGAATTAGGAGCGCTCCATACAGTAGCATTCGATACAGTAATACGCCCGCCCTCATCAACAGGCGAATCGGTTCCACAACCCGCCGAAAAAGCTATTGTGAAACCAGCCAAAAGGATACTTATTATCCTTTTCATATTTTGTCCTCCTTACAGCCATATTTAGCAAACTTAGTTTATCGTATCTGTATTATATCATACCTTTTTTCATTTGTCAATACCCAAAATTAAAAAAATCAAAATTTTTTTGCCTCTATTTAATCGGCTTATTAAATCATTTTTTACATATCAATATAATAAAAAGATGAGACCATATAAAAATGTTCCCATCTTTTTACTTATCATCTTCATTTTAATTAGAAATCCGTGAAATTATACTATCACAAAGCAATTTTTTCATGCCCGTAAAACAATTATCCGTGTATTCAGAAATTACTATTTCTCTCTTAAATCCTTTTGGATAACGGTTAAAGTATTCTTTTATCCTATTCAAATATATTTCCCCAAAAGCACGGACACCTCCCATAATCACTACCCGATCACAACCTAAAACATTTGTAATCGCGTCAAGTTGTTTAGCTAAAACCTCTGCTGAATTTAGTACACATTCCTTTACATATTCATTTTTTGAAAAAGCCTCAATCAGCCCTTTTGCCGTCGGTTCCTCTAAATACGGCAACGTTTTCTCTATTAAAGAGCCGAAAGCACAATGCATATGCAAATTATCTCCATCTTCAGTAATATTATTACCGATTTCCCCTGCGATTCCATGAGTTCCTAAGACAAATTTACTGTTATTGACGATAACGCTGGATAATCCTGCCCCGATATTAACATAGTAAATCGTAGTATTATTGCTGAAATCTCCGTGTTCAAGCTCTCCCATAACCTCAAATTGCGTATCGTTATGTACATAGACAGGAGCTTCAAATTTTTCTATAAACATTTTAGAGATATTATGTATTCCGGAACGATCAAATCTGGAAGAATAAATAAAATCACCCGTTTTATTATCAATTTGCCCCGGAACAGCCACAACTACCCCGCGAACAGGGAGAGGATATTCGTTTACAACGATTACTTGTAAAATACGAGAACTCGCCCGTTCAACTTCTTCCCGACTGATAACCGTCGACAAAACCAATTTTTCCCGATATATTTTATTAAAAGAAAAATCGGTTACAACAAACCAGTTTTCATCATGAGAAAAATTAATAAAAACGAAACACCCATATTTATCGTTAATTTTATATCGTATATGTTGCCCGCCGCGCGAACGTAAAATCTCTTCTTTATCAGAATGCACTACCCAATCATTTTCTATAAGCTGATTTATATTTTTCTTCACTGCCGTTTCACTAATACCGATTCTTTGTGCAATTTCGTTACAAGATAATTCGTTTTTAAAAAGCAATCCGGCAATTACTTTCATATTATGTTTACGTATATTTTCAGTTCTATATCCTTGGATCATATTTAATAAGCCCCATTTTCTTTTATATTATAACCAAATTTTTCCCACTTGTCAACAATCGTTTCGATAAAAAACGATTTATTTTTTTATTGAAAAACATCAAACAAATGATTTTAACCTCCCCTTTAAACTGTTGACAACAAGCAAAAAAAATATTATAATCTATTCAACAAATAAAGTTTATCGAATTTTATATAAGGATTTCACTATGAATAAGGTCACAATTCTCAACGATAATATCTCACAAGAGGCTATCGAGGAATTCTTTGTATTCATTCCTCATTGTAAACAATATGTTATCCGTGCCGAAAAAGGAAATTCTTTTTCTGTATGCACCAAAAACAAAAACGCACAAATCATCTATACCTCTACCTCGGAATTTTTTCGCGCACTCTCCCTCCTGCCTTTAGACGGCGGCGATATCTGTATCCGGGAACGTAAAAATATAAAACGCGCTTCGTTAATGCTTGATTGCTCGCGCGGCGGCGTGATTAACGACAGCAATTTTCGACATCTCGTCAAATTGCTTGTCTCACTGGGGTATAATTCTTTACAATTATACACCGAGGATACTTATGAAGTAAAGGGTGAACCTTATTTTGGACATCTGCGCGGACGAATCAGTATAGCTGATTGGAAAAAAATGGATAACTATGCGGCTTCTTTCGGAATAGAATTGATTCCCTGCATCCAAGTTTTGGCCCACCTGGATAATTTATTTATTTGGGACGAATATGAACAAATCAGAGATACCGAAAACATTCTTCTAATCGATGATGAACGTACATATAAATTAATTGATAATATGTTTGCCTCTATTGCAGAAGCATTTCGTTCCCGTTGTATTAATCTCGGCTATGACGAGGCGCATTTTGTAGGCTTAGGGAAATATTATGAAAAACATGGGGCGGTTAATCGAGTAGAACTAATCTTGCGCCACCTGAAACGTGTACTCGATATCGCTTCGTCATACGGTTTTCAATGTACTATTTGGTCGGATATGTTTTTCAGGCTCGCTTACAATGATTATTATCCTTCCCCTGACGCTCCATTACTCGGCGAAGATATAAAAAGTTTAATTCCGGAAAATATTACCCTCGCATATTGGGACTATTATCATACAGATGAAGCCATATATGATGATATGTATCGTCGACATTTAGATTTGAATCGACCGATTTCTTTCTGTGCGGGGGCATGGCGTTGGTTGGGCTTCGCCCCAATGAATAAATATGGACTCAAACGTCTTATTCCCGGCATACATTCCACTTTAAACCATAAGATTGAAGACGTTATGCTTACAGTTTGGGGCGACGATGGAAACGAATGCAGCATATATTCAGCTCTTCCTCAAATCGTTGCATTCGGTGAACTTTGCAGGAATTCCGAAGCTACTGAATCAGATTTCGATCGCCGGTTAACAATTCTCTGTGGAGTTTCGTTCTCCGATTTTATGCTGTTGGATTTGCCCAATATTTATAGAAACGAACAAGTCGATACACTTTCAAATCCCGCAAAATATCTTTTCTATAACGATCCTATGTATGGATTATGCGACTATCACACTTCCGAAAAATATTGCCAATGGTTTCGGGATTGCGCCGAAAAATTAAATACGTCTGCTGCCTTATTAAGTAATTATGGATATATCTTCAAAACAGAAATTTCTTTGTGTCAATATCTTGCCTTAAAGGCTAATATGGGAAACGAATTGCGTTCCCTTTATAAGTCAAACGATAGGAAGGCACTTGCAGAATATGCAAATAATCATATTTCCCAGGCGCTTGAAGCCTTCGATCGTTTTGAATCAAATTATCGCGAGCAATGGCGAAAAGAATGGAAAAGCTTCGGATTAGACAACCTACAATTACGTTTCGGCGGCCAAAGATTACGTTTAGTTGAAACTCAGCGTCGAATCCTCGAATATGCTACCGGGAAAGTTCCTTCTCTGGAAGAATTAGAAGAGCCCATATTACCTTATCGTTATCCAGGCGAAAAAGAATTACTCTATAAACACAACTATCATTATCTTGCAACCCCATCTTTCAGAGTCAAAATTTAACAATACTTTCTGAAAACACTATTGAATTTCAGACTCTATAAGTCTAAATTTAATAGTGTTTTCTTTTTGTATTTCTTACGATGCTCTATTCAAACAGCTCAGATAATATTTTGTCATATTTATAAAAAATTATTCCATTGGACTGTCTTCTCGTAGAACCGACGACAGAGACTAATAAACCCGCCCGCTTGAATCACTTGAACGGCCAGATTTTATTAAATTTTATTCGACGGGAAAAACTTTGATCTTTTTCACGTCTGATTTATGCGCCTACCTTCTCTGTATCAACGTAAATATAGAACTTTTTCGTCATGATATTGTATCCCAGTTTCCCCCTCTATTTATTTCTCCTATTATTTTAGCATATCATAACGTTCTTCTTTTTATCAATGAAATTAAGGAACAACTAATGAAACGTCACTCATTTTTTGTTGTTTAAATTGGCATTCCTCACAATTGCCTTGACAGCGCTTCCATTGATTGTTAATTCCTTTTTCTCGCTTAATACGGCAACGCCACATTCTCTGTTTTCGCTTCCTTTCAGCACGATCCGAACTTTTGTACGCGCGGTACACTTCTTCGCTGACGATTATTTTTTCGCCTTTGATTACTAAATAGAATTCTTTGTTTTCTGCCATTTTTTTGTCCTCCGACTTGATTTTTTGTTTTATAAAAATCGCTTGTCGGAAGACTTTTCGAGGTCTGTGCTAAAATGTAGGGCAAACCTCTTTTCAGCGTTATCACTCGTTTTTTGGCACAAAAAAAGACCGCCGACAAACGATGATTATCCTTTTGGATAATTCGTTTATCGGCAGCCTCTCATGTAATATGTCTGGTTAAACTGACCGAGTTACCATTGCGGTTTAGATAGGTTTTATATAGTCACTGTTTCAGACTGACCTACCATGCCGCATAGCCTTTAATATTCAATTCTTGATTGCAACACTTCGCCTTTCGGCGCATACATATCTATCTGTATATGCCGTCGGCTCTTTTCCTTTGATATCGTTATCGTTCCACAATGCGGACAGACAAAACGTATCATACCAGTTTCATCCTTCCATGCAATTTCTTGATGGTTACAGTTGAAACACTTAAAAGAGACAGGCTTTGAAATGCCTTCTTTCTGCATAATGTGCTACCCTCCTTTCCCCAAAGATACATCGGCGTTTATTTTTTCTACTGCTATAGTGCGGTTGGGATTTCCTGCACAGAAGTAGAAAAGCCTGATGTTCATTTCTAAATTTGAATAAACGGGGCGGGTTATTTCAAATTCAGTTTTGACTTTGCACCCTTATCGGCGCTTTTTTATTATACAACGGAATGGACTTTGTATTATTATACCGAGATAGCAGCACATCGGATTTGCATTTTTCACATATAAATCTTCCGTGCGTTTCCTCGAGATATAACCTTTTATTTATTCGCCCGCAATACGGACAAGTTGCATTGTCAATCATTTTACGCCTTTTTCATTCGCTCGTGCAATTCAACTGCCTCATCTTTTAAGTAAGTAACAGTATCGAAATTACCGTTTTTATAAAACTTCCAATCTGTTTCCGCATTACAATTCGGACAGATAACTTTGACCGTCTGACGCGGTTCGTATTCTATCTCGATTTTCTGTCCGCATAATCCGCAATATTTTTCGGCTTTCATAATTTTCCTCCGCTAATTTTCCAAATCCTTAATCACTTTAATTGCCACACCTTGAATTTTGCATTCATCTACAACAATATCTTTCATTCGTTTGTTTTCCGGATGAAGAACGATTACACCGTTTTCGTTATCGGGGCGGTAACGTTTTAAGGTTACTTCATTGTCCACAAGAGCGACTACAATATCGTTGTAATTTGCTTCTTCTTGCTGTCGAACGAGAACAAGATCTCCGTCATTTATCCCGGCGTCTATCATCGAATTTCCGCTTGCCGTAAGCAAAAAACACTTTTTCGCGTTTCCTACAAACGATACCGGAAGCCGAACGTATCCGTCTATGCACTCATACTCTTCGGAAAGCGGACCGCAAGGAACATATCCAAGTTTTGCTACCGATACAGTTCTTTCCGTTCTCGATTGCTCGATAGATTCGTATCCGTATTCTCCCCTCGCTAAAATTCCCTGCTCAACCATGTACTCCAAATACCTTTGTACAGAACTTTTTCCTACATCCAATGCCTCGGCAATATCGCGAATTGTAGGCATTCTTCCCTTTCTATCGATTTGATCCTCGATATACAACTTGATTCTGTTCACTAACTCATTGTCTTTCGTCCTCATTTTGTGATGGCCCTCACTTTTATCCATTTCGGGACGATTGTCCCAGATAGCAAAATTATTATAATCTATTCGGGGAATATTGTCAAGGGTATTTTAGGCATAAAAATAGGGGTGTCCGCACTCGCAGACACCCCGTAAAAACTTTGACAGTATTCTATTGACAAATTGTCCTTTAAAAAGTTCTGTTAGCAATTTATATCGCTTTCACTCTATTCCTAATGCTTTGATAACCGCATCTTCAGCTGTTCCATAAAAAGAAATTTGGAATTTAGCAAATAAATCACTGGGAACTGTTGCTATATCCCCGGCATTACTCATCGGCATGAGAACTTTTTTTGCTCCAGCATCAAAGCACACTTGCAAAGCATCAGCCAAATCCGTCACCTTGCTTATTGTTCCACCAATAGTCATTGAGCCGAGAACTATCATTTGGGCTGCAAGCGGCCTATTGAGCGATGCGCTGCAAAACGATATATACGCTGCAATTGCCAAACTTGAATCAATTCCTATCCCCTGACAATCCTCAACATGCATTAAATAGTCTTTTGATTCAATGGCAATGCTTTGGCTTAAATGTTTTGCATTAGCCTTAAAATAATTTTGAGCTGTTTTGATAGATTCTTTTAATTCCTTTGAACTTCCTAAGCCAGTAGTTTCAAATTTGCCAGAACCTTTTTCATTTAAAGAGCATTCAATATGCGCAACTCCCAGCATTGAGTTATTATTGCTAATAGCATATACGCTTCCTATGGGTCCCTGTCCTTCCGGAATAAGTTTGCCGCCACCCTGCTCTTTCACCGAAACGAACTTTTCTTCCATGTTTTCCAAATCTATGTAAGAAAACTGAGTATCGTAAAATTCCATTCCGCCAAGCTTCTTTAATTGTTCTTTAACTCTCCTTCTGCTTTCCAATGCATATACAAGAATCTCTTCCACGTCCTCTTTCGTATAATTGTTATCCGGATAAATCAATTTACAAAGAGCAGAAACCGATTTATTTACAGCCATTGTATCTCTCTGATTTAAACAGCGACCAAGTTTAAAGTACTTATGGTAACAGTCCGCCTCACTACGTTTTCTCATTTCTCTTAAAAATTCTGCAAAGTAGTCAGAAACAAATCCCCAATTATCAGTAAAAAACTCAGGTCTTAATTTCGGAATTTCCCATCCCGGAATATACATATGCATTCTGTCTAAAAATGCAGTATCTATCATTTTTTCGGGGAAAGGCTCAAATAACGTAGAGGTCTTTAACAAGGATTCAACACTTTGATTGATATTGCCCTCGAATACCATTGAGGCTTTTGCTATAACAGATTCTTTCCCTCGAACAAACGATCCACTGTTCATATAATCTTTCATTATCTGAACACCATCATTATCCTTAAACTTAATACCTGCCACCTCATCAAAAGCAACTACATCCCACATTCCGACTAAGCCTACAGTCTTTTTCGACATATTGTAAAAAAGATTCGCGACGGTAGTCTGTCCGCCGGATAGCAAAATTGAATTTGGAGACAATTCTTTATATATGTGTGATTTTCCGGTACTTCTCGGCCCGAGCTCACAAATATTCATATTGGACTCGATCATTGGTGCTATCCTTGCCAGCATATGCCATTTTATCCGATCATCAAAACAAGAGCATTCCATCCCTGTGCTTCTGATAATCAAATCTATCCATTCTTCTTTTGTGAATTGTTTTCTCGCATCAATAATCTCTTGAAGGTTGAAGCCCGGCATTTGTATAGGCGTAATTTCATTAATAACGAATGCACCGCCTGCATCTTCGTCATATTCATAAGATAGTTGAACAATACACCAAATGCCATCGCTGAGAAGGCGCTCATTTTCTTTTACAAACCTATCGGGAATCACATTACTAATTCCCATATTGTGAAGCGATGCGATATAGACATTTCGCTTTTCATTAAAATGGGCATCAACAACATCAATTACGTTATATGAACCGAAGTCTCTAATTCTTGATTTAATAAGTTCAACTTCATCATTGCGAACATAATTATCGGCAAGTATCTTTTTAACCTGAGCTATTCCATCCTCAATTTCTTTATCGTCATCAGAGGTGCAATATGTCCCCAATAAGTATTCCAATACATAGGTCGGAACATTCGATGCTCCTTTAACAAGTTTCGTTGCACCCTTTTTCACAACTCTTCCTGAAAAGACGTCGTATACCTTTTTATCTAATTCATCCATAGTATATCTCCGTTAAAAAATCTTGAATCCGAGAATATCAATTATGAATTGCTCTCGTTCAATAAATTCATCTTGTTTTGCCGCATTCCTTAAAACCAAGAAATACTTCTTATTCCTATCAAAATCAATGTTTTTAAGCGTAAATCTAACACGGTTAATTCTTGACTCCGGATCGTCACTGCTTGAATTTGCTACAAACTTATATACCCCGGAGACAACGTTTTCTTTTTCATCTATAAAGAACGTCTCACAAGTTATCGGTTGCTTTTTATCTTCGACTTTTTCGGTCTGTTCAAAATCAAGAGTAAAACTACGATTGGTAATCTTACGAGTTATACTCTTTAATCTAATCCCAACCGGAGCCACCGTCTCCACATTCTTAGTCGCTCTTAATTCGCTTATATGAATGATCGGAACAACAATTTCTTGTAGTGAAGCACCTCCGTGAACATACTGTATTCCTCCGCCCTGCGTTTTAAACAAATCATAAGCATACGGCATAATTATTTTATACTGACCTTCTGACACGTTCCTTAACTTAAACTCTGTTGTATACGGAACAGTCAAATTTTCATCATCCGTGAGTAAATACCGCTTAGAAGCTTCTAATGCGCCCAATTGAACTATGTCATTATATTTTTGTGCAACTCCAATAACGTTCTTTCTATATAAAAAGCCATGATCCGCCGTTATATAGAAATTAGAAATTTGTAAGTTATTATATAACTTTCTCACCAACGCAACAATTTCATTTACTGCTGTTTCCGCAACATCGAATACTTTATCTTCATTATGCTCTCCGGCATTATCTATCACATCATGATAGATATATACCAATGTTTTATCTTGCATGTATGCTCTTAATTCATTACGTGAAAAACCGTTTATATCGCTATAAGAAATTGCGGCATAAGATTCGCATTTATCTTGTAAAATAGCATTACGCGCTGAAATGCTATTTGTTGGCTTTCCATCAACAAAAACAGCTTTATCCGCATACTCAATCGTTTTATGCGGCAACAAATTCGCCATACCGAATCTCGTTTCACTCGGCAACGGAGAAATAGCATAATTTATTGTTGTTCCGCCTTTTAATACAGAATCAGTCTTAATATTGTCAACAATTTCCTGTCCAATTTCATATCTTAACGCATCGGAAATGATGACAAACATTTTTTTGAAAGGATGTTTTTGTATTAATCGGTAAAAATCTTTCGTTTTTTGTATTCCCGCAAAGTCCCATTCCGGTTCCTTTTCAAGCGCATCACTGAATTCTTTTCCTATTTTATTCAAATAACTGTCTTCATAACGCAACTCTATTGTTGAACAGTAATCTTCAAATTCCGGGATCGGATTATCAATTTTTTTATATGCAGCAAAAATTCGACGATAGTATGTATCTATTTTATAATACTTTTCAGTGTAATCTTTGATATAATCTGATGCAGATTGCCCGACAAGAATAGGCTGTTCCAATGCCCTTGAAAAAGCCAAAGACGCCGATAAAAATTCGTAATCAAACTTGTATTTTTCATACCACATCGAATTGATTCGAGATGCGATTATTTTCTCAAAGGTCTCAAAATCAAGGCTCCCCTTTACAAGGCTGCTCGCGATATTCTTAATTATATTTATATCAATACACTCGAAAACATCTGCATATTGCATTGATGCCAAATCTTTATTTACAATCAATCCCTCGATATTCATGTCAAGTGCCTTGCTTAATTGCAATGCCTCGTATCTTTTATCCAACTTGATTTTTTCAATAAAAAATTTCGCATCCATTTTTCCCGCGCCTTCAATCATAAATTGCGAATAGAAAGACGGGATCTTCTCAAATTCTGTCCTTTGATCAAGAAATGCTGTAAACAGGAATTTTTTTATCAAAGTTTCGATTTTTAACGAACCATCGTAATTATAAGCAATGCAAATCGTATCCCATAAGAATTGCTCGAAGCCAAATTTAACCAACTCGTTATACTTACTGTTTTGCGTATCGTCAAAAACAAGTTCCGTTAAAACCGCCTCTATAGTAGGAGCCGCCGCCTTTACAAGCACCGCCATCATTCCAAGCTTCATATCGTCGGCATGAACGGAATCATCAATAGAAATATAGGTCGCAAGCTTTTTATTTCTCGCTTCACTATCAAAAAATTTAATATGCCTCTCTATCACTTTCCGTAAATCGGTGTTTGTAAGATTAAGCCGACGCATTGTAAGAGCAACTGTATCGGCATAATATTCATCGCTGTACATCAATATATCCAAGAGCCAATTATCAATATCCTTAGGCTTTTCCGACGGGCTATAAATGAGAATATCCGATGTTACGTCATCATGTTCAACAATCTTTTTTATTTCAAACTCGTTATGATTGCACACCAAAAGACGACAAAAATCGAGATTGTCGTTCATTAAATCTTCTTTGAAATTTGCGGGCGGATCATACCAAAAAACAATTTTTCGACCAAGTTCCTTATCTTTCAGAAAAATCCTTTTCAGTTCTTCTCTCGCTCCTTGATAGTCAATGCTTGCCATACGATCTCCTTACTTAATTACTTCAAGAAGGTTCTTCTTTACCTTTGTTCCGCTATCGGTTACAATTTCTATATCCTGAAATTTAGCGTAATTTACTTTTACCCCATCATCAAGATCAATATTTATATATTTATTAGCCATGTAGTCAAGTACCTGACCGTATTCTACTGCCTCGTTATAAGCTCCGGCAAGTTTTACACGTTCTTTTTCAAGCGCAACGCGTTCCCTACCTTCCGCACTTTCTATTTTCGCAACAACTTCTTCCAATTCGTTTTTTAACGTGGTAGATTCCGGTAAGAAATATTTTGCATTGATTCGCGCAAGCGTATCTTCGTTATAACGGTGCATATAAATAAGACACTTAAATCCACCCTTTTTGCCACTGGTAAACAACCAATATATCGGACGTTTTTGATATATTTTCAAATGATCGGCATAAAATTCATCATTAAGATACCTATTGAGCGTTTCTTCTGATGCTTCGTTTTGCTTTTTGCCTAAAGCGTCCGCTATAAAATCAATATTTTGACGATATGTATCTTCGCCGTAAATATGCTTTATAAGTTTAATCAACCTTGCCGTCATACCGTCTTCCATACCAATGGCGGTATAAATGGGAACGATTCCGTCATCGTCAGGCTTATATGTAACATACTTGCTATCGTCCCACTCGCCGCCGGCATAAGCAAGGCCTTCTACATCAAGTGAATATCTACCCATAACAAGCCCTATCATGTAAGAGATCAACGATTTAATCTCTCTTGTAAGATCTGCCTTTCTAACGGTAACGTCTTTGTCTTCGACTTCCGGAGTAAGTTCATCCTGTAAGCCGTAAATATCAATAAAAATACGGTTCAACTCTTCTTCGTTCGCTTTAAGCGTATTAAACCGCTCGTTGCACTTGGCTTCCCATTCTTTATATTTATCTGCTATCAAACGCGACATAAACTTCTCCTTTTATTCTGTAAAAACATTCCCTTCCATTATTTGTATCTGTAGTTCGATTTTTTCAAGCAACTCATCGAAGGTTATTATCTCAATACCTTTCAATTCGTTTCTAAAAGAATCAAACGTTTTTATCTCTTCCTCATCAGTTGGCAACGTTCCAATTATTAGAATACTTTTTATGTTGTTTGCACTAAAAGCCACATATCCGCTTCCATCTGCCACATTATGCCAATATTCTTTATAAAGAGTATCTTTTTGCTTCAAAACCTGACTTAATGCTCCCGATAATGCGTTACTAATTCGATACTCACCTGTTCGATAAGAGGTAACAAGTTCCTGCTTGGCATCCTTTATTTCAATAATCGCGCAATTACCTGTTCTTATATTTTTTACGCCAAAATCAGCCCTAACTTCTCCTTTTCTATCATAACGTTTCCCCCCTACATAGAATTCATCTTGAAATAGTATGTATGGAGCAATAAATAATTGGGAAAGAATCCAATTGTACTTTTTAAGAAACGGATGCCAATACTCAATCTCTCCTCCGGTGTCTAAATTTTCTTTCATATCATCTCTGATATTCTTCAAATTTTGCAAGGTTACATTACCGTTAATAGTATCTAAATCCGCCATCGGCAATGTTTCAAATAAGGTCTTATCACTCTGATATTTTCTCAATATTTCACGGACAGCCCCTTTGGAATCCACCGAAACAAATGTATTTACATCTACGGTTTCAAGTGCGAAGGTTTCAATTAAAAAATTCATAAACCTTGCCATTTCTGCTCTTGATACATTATAGGTTTCGGAATGGATTGCGTCATAACCACCCAAATCCTTTTCGCCAATGACAAGCGGTTTATATTTTTCAAGTTCAACCTTATAAAAAACTTCATCGTCTTTTGTCCTATGAACTTTATATAACGGTGTAATCTTAATACGTTTTTGTTTGGAACAAACAAGATATTGTTCTTCCCCATCCGTTATTGGCTCAAACACGCCAAACATATCCGGCTGTCCCCAATGTATATTTTGATTGTTGTTTGATGTTTGCTTTACGTTCATTATGCTGTCCTTACCTATATTTCAATTTCATTACCTACAATCCGAGCAAATAATCTTTGCTTTTCTTCATCGTTTAATTTGTCTACTTGCAAGATTTCATATTGATCCATAAAGCCGTATCGTTTTAACTCTTGCACCATTTTTAATGCGTTTGCATTCGGCTTCACCCACATTTTTTGTCCGTATAATAGGTTTGCTTTAATGCAGGAATCTTGCCTGTTTTGTAGTCCCTCATAGGAATTTAAGCCGTTCTCTATTATAACGCAATACTTTTTCCGTTCTTCTTCCGGCAAACATTTCAAATCATCGGTATCATACAATGGCTTAAATGTTAAAGTGTCATTCCCCTCCGGAATAGTCTGACCATACCCTATGTATTTTTTGCGTTTTATTCCTTCCTCTTTATCTGCGGTTAGCCCGTTTATCAAACGAAACAATTCTCTGTCGTGCGGCACAAAGTCAAGAGTAAGTTCTTTGGGTAAATAAGTCGCGCATTTTTCTCGAACGTAAATCAGTTGACTTTTTAATCGTTCAGTCAATTCCAATAAACTTTGAAATGGAACAGGCTCGTAATCGTCGTCCTTATGAGCATATTTTTTATCTCGCTCATAATAAATCCGATCTATTACTTCATCTTCGGCGCATAGCTTCTTTTTTTGTTTCGGAAAAGATTTGTCGAGAACCGCACAACAATTAACATAGAAATTTTGCAGGATAGAATATTCCCTATCTCGTAAATTGATATTAGCAATAATCGGAACGTTTTCGGCTATATACCACATACTGTCAACGTTCTTTTTTGCGTCTATTATTAACTTCGCAAGTTCCCATTCTTTTGCCATAATAGCCCCTTTATATCAGCGGGTGTTTTTTGAAATCCCACGACGTTTCAAACGAGTCCCAATCACATTTACTGTTTTCAATATTGCTTTGCACCAAACGGATTATTAAATCATTTTTCTCCGTTTCTTTTATTACTGGGATCTGCGCCACATCAATTGCCTGTATATTCATTGTCGGATTAACCACTTTAAGCATGTAGTCCGCAGGTTTAGAGCATAGCAATCCCAAAAAATAGTATTCCGTTTCTTTATCCTTGAAAAAACACGGTGATCCTGCGACATCCCACAATGATCCGATGGGCAACAAACGAGCCGAAAACTTCCCCGGTGTTATAAAAGGCCAAGAGATTGCTTCTCTCAAGTATAAGTGTTGCAAAGTAGTCTTTGATCTATTGAAATACTCTTTCCCCGCCCAATTTACGAGATATTCGTAATTTCCATACCAATTTCTTCTCGTGCCGCCTTTGCTGTAAGGTATCCATTTGGTCACTCTAAGATCAATCATTGCCATTGATGAACAAGATAAAGCGACACAACACCTGTTTACCTCGTACCATAATCGCAAATATTTATTATTGTCACCTATCGTCATTCCTGTAATCACTTCACCATACTTTGACAATGATAAATTATGATAATTTTCTATAAACCTTTTACTTACCCAATAAGCAATTGGTTGCCCCGGAAGATTGGCAAAATCTTTTGCCTGCGATATGTACATAATCTTGTTTTGTTTTTCTGCTGTTGCAGTATTCATATATCCTCCTATGCAGGAAGATACTCCTGCAAATTAGATTAGCGGATGTTTCTTAAAGTCCCACGACTCCTCGAAAGAATCCCATTCTTTTTTACTTTCGGCAATATTTTTTTTACTAATTGTTTCAATCGCATCTTTGCTTTGTTCTGAAATATAAGTCGGTATTTTTGCTAATGCACCGACCGAATAATCTAATGTTGGCGACAAAATATTCAGTAAAACGTTAACAACATTGCTATTCAGATTTGCTACCATATAACATACCAATGACTCGTCTTTCGGAAAGCACATAGGTCCTTTACTATCAAAAATAAAGCCCTTCGGAACATATCTCATTGAAAACGGACCTGAAGCAAGGCTTGACCACGCACCGCCTTCTGAAAAATAATACTGCCTATTCCGAATTGTGGACCGTAACTTTCCATCAGGACCAACAAATGATGCTATTTCTTTCCCATTATCTTGCCAATTTACAATATATTCATTGTTACCATACCATTTTCTAAAAGAGCCTCCTTTGCTGTACGGAAACCATTTTTTACCCGTGTACATTGCCTGTATACAATCGGTTGCAGTAAAATAAATATCATTTAAATTTACCTCAAACCATAGTTTTAAAAACTGATCATTATCCCCTGTACTCAACCCTGCTTTCGGTTCAAAATATGTATCAAACTTATCAATACTTAAAATATTTGCAATTATCGAACTAATCCAATAGGCAATAGGCTCTCCCGGAAGATTGAGCAACTTTGCGGCGTTAGCTACAAAGTGTACCCCCCCCCACCGATTTTTCCACATTTTGGAGGAAATCTTGCTCTTTATTACTACTATCCACCAGCCGGAAATACACACCGTTTCCGCCGATATTTACATTACGGATGACAAACGATGTGGTTTGAACAACCTCTCCGCCAATCGCTTCAAATGCATGCGCGCCGAGATGAATCATGTTGACAATCTCTTTTGTGGTAAGAATGCTTTTACGTAATTTTTCGTAACTTGATAAAAACATCCAGCTGTGCATATTTATCATCGCATAAAAACCATTAGGTTTTACAAATTCGGTTTCCATAAACATGGCAAACATATCCGATTTGCTATTCGGGTAAAATGTAATAGCATAATCCTTTACGGGCGATTCCATAGAAGAAATCCCTATATAGGGCGGGTTCGTAATCATAACATCATATTTACCCGACATTACCTTAGCTTGTTTTACCAGTCTTTTTAGTAATTTAATACCATCGCTTAAAAAAGTTGTATTAAACAAATTCGGCACAGCCTTTGTCTCAATCGTTTTAATAGAATTTTCAATTCTATCATAATTCAACGGTTTAATTTTAAGTAATGAACCGATAGTTTTGCCATAACGGAAAGATTCAATAATATACTCTATATCATCTATTTCGCTCTCAGACAATAATTTAAGATCTTCCAGCTGCTTTTTATAGCCGAGGGATAACAACAATCGCGAATCCCAAATTTCATAGACATACGGCGCGACATAATACGACTCACTGAAAAATTTTGAGTTTAAACTTCTTGCCTTCATAATAAGCGCAAACGAAGCAAGCTGGGAAGCGCGTTTATCCACATCAAGTCCAAATATATTATTCTTAAGAATAAGCGACGGAATCTCGCGCGGCTGATACCCCTTTTCCTCGTACATTTTAAACAGCAAATCGAAAACGTAAACAAGAATATGCCCCGAGCCACAACAAGGCTCGATCACTTTAATATCTTCCGGTCTTACATTCTGATATTTGACGGCATCTATTTTTCTCTTAATTTCTTGCGTTTGCTCAGGATCAGCAACGTAATACTTCATATCCGACTTAAGCGAAGAATTCGGGTAACTTTCAATCCAAATACGTCCTATTGAGTTTTCTGCCATGTATCTGACAATCCAATCCGGAGTAAACAACTGCGTTACTGCGGGAAGCGTATCTTTTGTAATTGTCTTTTTCGATGCAAACACCTCGTCTTTTTTAACGGAGATATAAAACTGATACATCCAACCGATAATTTCAACGTCTTGTAAAAATGCTTCTTCTGGAATTTCCAAGAGTCTTGTCAAAACCGTTTCGCCTTTCAACAAAATTTTGGGAAGGAGCAATTCAAGATAATCGTTTTCATCAGAAAAAAGCATAGGCAAAATGCCCGACAACGCTTTACATTGACGGAACAATACATACCTATACAATTCTTCAAGTTTGCCCTGTGTTTTTAACGCATTGCAAAGATTTATATCGAGTTTCAACTCATCTTTCACATAAGCAAGATTTTTAAGTATCTCAGGCTCAAGATTTCCATCGCGAGATGACAAAACACGAAATCCATGAGGAAGAAAATCATGCGTCTCCATAAATCTCAAAGCGACAAAACGGTTAAACCAAGTATATGCAAACTCTTCGATAACAGCCTTATACCCGTCCGTTTTTATTAAATTAACAATATGACGACGTTTATCGTATAAATCCTTCGGGTATGAATTGGAATCACCGTCAATAATTGTGTAGTCACCAACAGTCCGAGCTTCTTTAATATCGGATTCACTATGAATACCGAGCGTTTTAAGCGATACCTCTATCTGTTTTTCAAGATTATCTTTTGCCCAAACAGAATATATTTGCAATACTCTTTTGTCCATATTTTCTCCTTATCCAAGGTCTATTTCATCGCAATCTTTCAAGTCCGCAAGCAATTTATTCCTAATCGCATCAACAACCTTATTCACATCGCTTTCGTCTCTTACTTTTTTATTTGCAATCGGGACGTACTCTATCATACGAACACTCTTTCTTTTAAGTTGTACATCCGTAGTTGAAACGAGCATTTGCGCTATGAATTCTCTGTATTTTTTTACTGCCGACTCACTGGAAGTTATATAAGAATCCATGTTTTGCGACATCGGCGAAAGAGAATTAAACCAATCCTCATATCCATGAGCAAGCGCTTCGCCCCTTTCTTGGATCTGCTTCTTTTTTTCTTCGACTAAATCTTGCGAGAGTGCCTCTTGCATTTCTTGGTTAATTTTAGAAAGATCTTTTTCAAGCTTACGTTTTGTGTTTTCGTATTTTTCGCTTAAAATTGCCTGCTTAATCTCTCCTGCTTTAAATACAAGATTTGCAAGATCTGACATTTTTGAAAAAGGAATTTCCATTGCAACGATTTGTCCCATTTCGCTTATAACGTCCTGCAATTTAGACAAATCGTTAAACATTACATTTTTTGAATACCAATCTAAAATGTCAACTGCATCCTTATAAACTTTTTGTTGATTACTACCCTCTTTATAAAAACCTTCAAGTTGCTCAAGGACTTCGGCTTTGTCAATCAAATGTTCTTTACGTTTGATTATTTCATTGAAAATCGTAAGAGCATCCGATGTTTTTGTAATCGCCTCAAAATCCTGATATATCTCGGGAACGACAAGGCTACCCGCAAAATCAGAACCATATTTTACTTTTAGATTAGAAAGAAATGTCTTTTTGCTTATAAAGAAATCAAGCACGCCCGCTTTTAGCTTACTCTCTTCAAGCGGATAGTTTTCATCATACGCTTCTTGCATGATTTTCTTTACATTATATAAAACGCTTTCTTCTATTTTTTCCTGCAAACGAACAACCATTGTATCAATTCCGTTTTTCTTAGCGAAATCGTATTTGAACGTTCTGTTACTATCATTTACCGGAACTTCGTGAATGGAAATTTGCAGAAGATTTTTCTTCCAAAGAGTAGCTATAAGACCGAGTATATCGTAATCTCTCCATCCATAGGGCTTCTTAGAAAAGAAGTCTACCAATCCTTTTACGGTTACTCGTTTTAACAGATACTTATCATTTTTGATTTTTTCAAAAATTTCTGTATATGCTCCATGATTCGCCTCTTGCGATAAATCATCATCGAACAAAGTAAGAGCATTTGCCTCTAAGGCAGCGGTAACGTCTTTGGCATCGTTATAAAACTTGCTTACAAGTCCGAGTTTATAATAATCCTGCTTAACGGCTTCTTTCATAGCATCCGTCAGCCGATCTCTTCCATCCTTTTCTTTTATGTCTAATTTTTGTCCGGCAAAGTAAATCGGAGCCTTTCGCAAAACCATTGTTATAATATCTTCGGCTCGCTTAATACGTTCAGAATATTCTGCTGTTTTTTTACTCATGATTTCAGCAAGCGCAACAGACATTGTTGCACTATTATTTCGCTTGAACGTCATGATTTTATTCGCTCGAATCAATTCTTCGATAAATGATCCCTCCGTCATATCAACAACAATGGCCGACGTTTTTGCGGATTCTGCAAGAAATGATGTTTCATCCGTTATAGCCGAATAAACAGTAAATACCTTTATCGTCAAATAATCTTGATTAAAACTTCCTTTTGATTCCGCATCAACATATCTATTCAAACCGAATTCATATCTATTTTCATAACGAAATTTATTACTATCCAATACTCGATCGTAAACAATATCAAGGATAGTTCTTTGAACTTCCCCCTCGTTATAACTAATATTATTGATTTGCTTGTTTACATCCTGTTCGTCATTCGTTAAAAAATCGTAATATTCGCCGTTTTTTTGTATCAGTGTTTCATCTTCCAGAATCTTTAATGCATCATAAATTTTAGTTTTTAACGCCATTTTGTCTTCGTTGATATTTCCAACCATAAGCGTAGCAAGTCTATCAATCGAAGCCGGCATTTCTTTTACGTATTTTATCATAAACAAAATACGTAATACCCTGATGGCAAATTCATCAAGGCTCGGGCGTTTTTCAGCATTAACAAATACAGTTTTTACATCGAAATCAATAAATTGCTCGATTGTCGAATAAAAACTATCAAACGGAACCAAAATTCCAGACTCCATATCAGCCACCTTTTTGGCAGAATCTTGGAAGGCACTCAACAATGATCGTTCTGTTTGGGAAAGGTGTTTCCCCTCACTCATCCCATGATCTCTTATCGACATAAAAACCTTTTGGAGTAATTCAAATTGATACGAAACAAATGGGTAGACCTCCATAAAATCTTCCGCATTTTTATATCCACTCCAAGTCGGTTTTGCCTGAAATAAAATCAAATTTGAAAGTTTACTGCTATTGCCATCATATAAAGACATTAAAGGAGCCTTGGCAGTATCTTTTTTCTCAAGTATCCTTTTTTTGATAACTTCGTCAGCGTTGGATCCGCTTAAAATAATTCGACTGAAACGTCCTTGAATCTTTGAAAAATCCTGCTGCCTATCCTTAGTCGTTTCTATCATCGCTTTCAGTTCTTGTTGCGAAGTAATAACAACCCATGCTTGTCCACGGCAGTATTTCCCAAGATCCTCAACGCATGTCTGCAAATTAAGCATCAGTTGTGTATTATCACCTATGAACTGCCCTACTTCATCCATAAGAAATACAACTCTTGTTTTGTGCTTCACGCAATACTCGTTTACTAATTTTGCGAAATCTTCCGTAGTGTTTGTATAATTTTTTGTTTGGTCTTCTACAAACTGCTTTGCGCTTTCATCACTCATATCTCGAATTTCACACAAAGCACGAATTATATAATCTCGATTAAGCAAAGCCTTTGCTCTCGTTTGTTCCCAATTCCTATGGGAAAGAGCCTCAAATTTTTCAATAAAAGCTTCCAAACACCCTTCCCTATCAAGAGTGCGCTCAAGATCCGCAACCCAAGGTTGTGAACCACAGTAACCAATTGCCTCATTAAAAGCACGAAGCATTATGTCCATTATAGCTTGCGCTCTATTTTTCGAGTCGGACTTTGCCTTCGAATCAATATTAAAAAGAACAACCTTGTTCTTTACCTTGGCACTTGCCCTCATATCGGCAAGTATCATTTCGTCTTTTATTTTGTCGTCAAAATATTTTACAGCCTCGTCTCCGGCAACAACTTCGTTTTCAAGTATGTAACCAAGTATTTTTAAGAAATGTGATTTACCTGAGCCGAAAAAGCCAGTAATCCATACACCCATTTTTTCAGTAGGTATTGAAATGGATTCCCTATATTTATGAAAGAACGTCGCAAATTGCTTAGTTATTTCGTCCGTACAAACATATTCTTCAAGCTCCTGCCACTTTTGTTCTTCGGATTCATTCCCTATAGTAACAACGCCTTGAATACTTCTGTCTATTGGTTTTTTAAACAAATCTTTAATAATCATATTTGTCAGTTCTCCTCTCCACCAAAGGAAATGCTCTGTAATAATTATCATCATCAAGTCTTTCAAAAAGTCTTAATGTCATAGCCTTTTTAATTTCATACCGTCCGGGATACATCATTACAACCGGATTATTTCTAAAAACACTTTGTAGATTATTTAATATCGTATGACTACGTATGATTGGGAAAGCCTTACCCACTCCGGTAATCAATACAATATGTTTCCCGTCATCTGTTGCCCTTTCCTTAAACATTTCTATAAGTCTGTTATCATTTTCTTCGACTGACAATAATGGTTGGAATATTTCTCTCAAAAGAATATCCTTATCATAATCTTTTTCCATTCTCAGAACATCTTCCAAATATCCTTCTTCCTCGATTATTGAAAGCATCATTTCGTAAAGATCAAATTCAACTATTTCAGAATTCCGACTCTTTATTTTCACAACCTCTTTACGAACATTTATTTCATCCTTTGGATTATAATCAAAAATATAAAATGGTATTTCGTTTGCCCTTCCCTGCCTCATAAGTGAGTTTACACTTATGAGGTTATCTTCAAGCTCAATAAATCGATTATTTAACGATCTTTCCGCCATTTCATTTTGCCCCCAACATTGCTTTATTGAATTCAACATCACCAATCAAAGCTATATGTTCCTCCACCGCAGGATGAATTATAACTTTTTCTGCATGAATGTTCTTTTTTATTCTTGTACCGAGCCCAGACTCAACAAGAATATTTCTATACCCGCCAGATAAGTCGTTTATAGTACACTCGCTCCATTTTGCAATAATTGAGTCAATTTCTTTTTTCGCAGCAAAAAAATTTTCAAAATCATCTATTGAAATATAATCCTTATTCCCTAAAAGAGCTTCACGATAAACTTCATATAAAAATTCAAAAAATAGTGAATCAGTCTTCGCTATTGCATATGTCAAAATATATTTTGAAGTAACAAGATCCCCATCATAAAATTGTTTTAATAAAAAACTATCCAACACAGAAAGCCTTTCATACACAACGTTTGTAACTTCACGTCTACGATCTTCCGATATGATTTCGATCTCGTTTTTATTGTAACATTTATCAAAAACTTCCAACCTATCAAATCCATCAAGAAGCATTCTTGCGATTTTTTTTGAAATCGAGTACTTAAACGGAGTTTTTTTTATCGCTGAAGAATATGGTTTTTTATTCACGCCACACCTCTAATGAAAAATCTTTTTATTTATTATACCATAATAGAAAACACCTGTCAACAAAAAGTCTTCCGTTTGAAATGCATTTATCTTGTGTTGCAAAAACAACACAGGATAACAATGGCACAATATATAGGCAATATATAAAACATTATTTGCCCACTTCTATCTTATAATAGTTTTGCCCGTCACGATCTTCAATTACCAAGCGAAGTTTCTTAATATACTTAACATAAAAATCTTGCTTTTCTTTTTCAATTTGTTTATAGTGCCCGTTCACGCAAGATCTCCGGAATATAATTTCCAGCATTTCGTCAACCGACAAAGTTTCAAGCACTCCTTCTTGATTAAACTTATCTAATATTAGCTGAAGATTTTGTCTTAAAACTATGTTTTTGTATGGCTGAATCGCATCTTGCGCGAACTCATCCATATAACAATGCGCAATATTGTTTGCATCTAACTTTTCAATAACAGCCCCAGAAGTGCGATCTGTTTCATTCATTACAAAAAATCTTACCTTAGGAAGATATTTTATAAGGCTCCAAAAGTCCGAATCCGATGATGCAATAATAACACTTTCAGTCTGATCTTCGTAAAACGATTTCGCAACCCCAATGCTTAATGCGTGATCTACGAGTGATTTATCATCTTTTACTCGTTCTACTTCCTCATGTTCCACAGGTAATTTCAAAACATCTTTAAGAATATCCCACGCATTCGTAGTATTTACATCGTCGAATAAAACTACTTTTTTTATCTTTTGAATTTTTTCTTCTTCTAAGTTTTTTAATGCCGATGCAAAATGATACGGATCAACGTTTTCGCAATCTACAAAGATTGCCACATTTACTGCTTTTGTAATAAAATCATACACATCATTCTTTATCTCCGATTTTGCATCTATAACATATTCCAATCCCGTAAATGTATCATAATGTGAACTGTACAATAATTTCAGAAATTTCCCATCGTTAAATAAAATATTGCCATAATCATCAGGTCGGCGTTTTTCATTCCAATTAAAATAAGTTTTATAAGGATAAAAATTTTGGTTATTATAAAAATCTTTTCTTATCTCATGAATTTTTGCATTGATTTGTTCTGCTTTCTGTTTGCTGTTATAATAGCTTCCCTTTGGACCTGAAGCGCACCCCGGCATAATAAATAATTCTTTAATATAATTCCATTCAACCCATTCGGGTATGTATTTATGTATATTATCGATATTTTCTTCAATCAACTGATTGATATTTGCAATGTGTTTTGTAAATTCAGAAAGTTTTACACCATATTGCAAAGGATCCAACCCTTGTTTCTGTAAATAATGTAAAGCCTCTGCATCAATCATTTGTTCCATTTTATCAAATTGTGCAAATGGCCCTTTTGTCTGCTTTTCCCGATAGATTTTATCATATGCATATATAAAATTTAGACGTAGAATTGATAAGGCTCTTATTATTTCTATTTCTTTAGTCCCTTTTATTTTTTGTAAATATGCTTGATCAAACGGCGGATTTGTTATATGAAATTCTTTTATTCCAAGTAAATAGCCGATCAATGTTACTTGTTTTTTTGTATAGTTCTCAAAAGATGAATAGACTTTCTTTTCCTCGATTTCATCTTGCAATGCTTCAGCTTGAATGTTTTCTTCCATAGTAAAATACCTCCTGATTTTTATTATATTTTGCTTCAGTTCTCCAATCTTGCAATTTTCTTCTCAGCCTCTTACAAGTTTTCTTATTAACTTTACAGCAATAGTAACAACAATAGTCGGGACACCTAAATATATAGCAACAGCTCCAGCAGGTGTAAAATATCCCAACACCTTTTTTATTTCCAATATTTCAGGCAAAATGTTACATATTACAGAAAACAATGCGGACAGTAATCCCCATATTGTTTGTCCTAAAATACTTAAAATTTCAATAATTATCACTTCAATCACCCTGATCCGTCAAACTCATAAAGTTTTTTATTTTTACTATTTTTTGAATCTTATTATATATCCGATCTGTCTCATCACAGCTTAACACCTCTATTTCGGATTCTTTTTTTCTTCCACAAAATATAGTGAAACAATCAGGCAATACATCGCAACCATATTCATGTCGATCAGCATTTTTAGAAATAAAATTTGTTAAAACATCAATAACTTCCAATGCTTGTTCTTGCCTTAATTTTTTATATATCCGTCCAAGTAAGATAATCTTAGCAAATTCACCATTCCCATATATGCTATAATACATATCCCCATTTTCGGATATTGAAAAAACACAACGCTCTTTTTTATAAAAGTCAAAAGAATGTAGCGAACCGTCCTCTCTCGTAATTTTAATTTTCATCATTTTAAATTACCTCTTTATACTTTTTCAGATAAAAGTGCTTTATCGTTAAAGTATCCATCGCCGTTCCTTACTTCTTTTAAGGAAATCCAGCCGTTGACCTCTTCTCTTTCAGCAAATTTGCTTTTTCTCGTATAGCCCTCATTATGTTTCGTTAAACGCACGGCAACTTCTTCAAAACTATCGCATTTTGCAAGATTAAACAACTCGCTCATCCATGCCGGATGGTCCGGATCTCCCATCGGTTCATACGTTATATCGATGCCAAAGCATTCTGATACTATATGAACCTCTGCTGGTAATTCAATTGAATTATAAAATAATGTTTTCATAAACAACTCCTCCTATATTTCATATACTTTTTTCATTTTATCGAGATACGTCTTTATATTATCTACAACGTTTTCGGGAGAAAGGACTTTAAGCTTATCCCCAAACGAACAGCACCAACCTAAAAATGTAGGGCTGACCTGCACCTCGGCTTTAAACGTAATCGTATTGTCATCAAGCGGTTCCAACGTAATGTTATCGCCGAACACGTCGAATATCACGTCCAAAAGACACTTATCGGCTTGAAATTCGACTTCCTGCTTTTCGCCCTGAAACATTCCGAAAATAGTCTTTTTATGATGTTTCAGATCGATCGGCTCGCCGTTATAAGGATCTTTGCGCTGCTCTTCCACCATTTCCACCTTGTCCATACGGTCGATTCGGTAATGAACAACGCCGGGATGTTTCCCGTAATAAGCAATCAGATAGTAATTATCGTCATCGAATATGGTTGCAAGCGGATTTACGAAATAACGTTTGTGGGCTTTACGATATACGCGCTCGTGCTTGTAATTGAAATCGAAATACTCGAACGAAACCTTTTTATTATTCTCTATCGCCGAATTTATTTCGCTTATCGCATAAAAGATGTTCTCGTTCGTGCTTTTAGTCGTGTTAAACCGCACTATATTGCTTTGCAGAAGTTCGGCGCGATGGCTTCCGCCGAGGTCGGCAATCTTATCAAGCAAAACCTCTGTTTTAGTCGGCGTAACAAAGCTCGCCGCTTGCACCGCGTCCATAAGAATACGCAGTTCGGGAACATCAAAACTCCTATCGGCAACACAATAGCAATTCGGCTTTCCCGAGGACTTTTCGCAAAGAACCTCATAACCGAAATTATTCAGCACCTCTATATCCTTATATAAGGTGCGGCGGTCGCAAACAATGCCCATATCGGCAAGTTTGTCTATAAGCTCCGTCGTCCCTATATAATGCTCCTCGTCGGAGTCCTGACGTAAGATTTCGAGTAACTTCAAGAGTTTGATTTTATAAGCGTTTTCTTGCTTCATTGGCTTTTACCTATACCTATCGCATTTTACAATAACATTATACCATATCCGACTACTTTTGTAAAGAACAAGGTGTACAAGAAAGCAGACACCTTTATGCATAAAATAAGCGCAACCAAACGGTTACGCTTAAAATGCTACTCTTATAAAATTTCCCACACGAGTGTTGCTGTATCGGTTGTTTTTATATCGTCGGGCTGAATATCGATATTCGATAAACAAGCCGCCTTTGCCATAAATCGGTCTCCGACTTCGTAATTCGTATCGGAATACAGGTTTATTTCGCCCCAATTGTAATCAATCGATACAAGTTCGCCGAGTTTTACGCCCGAAGCCGCGCAAAGTATTTCGGCTTTCTCTTTTGCGTTTTTCACTGCCGACTTCAGAAGTTCGCCGCTCACCGCCGACGGATCTTTCACCGTAAACGAAATAGAAAATTCGGGCTTTGCAAGAGATTCGGAAATCGCAGACAAAACTCTTGCAAGCGTCTTTGTATCGAAATCGAATTCCACCTTCAATTTATGATTGCAAACGTATCCTTTGAATACGCTTTTGTAATTGCCGCTCTTATCCTTTACGCTTTCATAATTCGTGCGAACGTTAAAATCGGTAGTTTTCACGGAATTCTTTTCAAATCCGATTGTTTCAAGCGAATCATTTATAAGGCTTATCCGCTGTGCGGCAAGTTCCATTGTTTTATCGTACTCTCTGTCTTCTGTTGCTAATTTCATAGAAACAACAATCAAATCGGGTTTAACCGAAACATTCCCTACGCCTTTAACGGTAATCGTCTTCGTCATCTTACAACCTCCGATAAATTTTTCTTTGTAATTATTATACTATAATAATCACATAAAGTAAATAAAAAGGTGTCCGCAAAATCAGACACCGATAGAACAAAAAACTTCTAAAAAAATTTTTTAGGATGGTGCTAAAATGTAGGGCAAACCTCCCTTAAAAAATGGCTAAAATCGGTATGTTGTAAGTTCAAACCTTGATTTTTCAAAAAAACGCCAAAAATCAGCAATGAAATCGACATGGTCAACTAACATATGTTGACCTTAAAATTACCATCAAAAATGGGCAAAAAGCATACAAAAAGAGCCAAAAACAAGCGTTTTTGACTCTTTTTTGACCGAATCAGTAATTTCGGTCAACGTAGATGGCTGCTCCTGTCAGGCTCGAACTGACGACACTCGGATTAACAGTCCGATGCTCTACCGACTGAGCTAAGGAGCAATATTTCCGATTGTTTTTATCGAACAATCGGCAAAAAGATGGAAAGTGGCGATGCCCTATCCTCCCGGTCAGTGTCCCGACAAGTACTTTCGGC